>ERZ808037.6-NODE-6-length-247017-cov-14.122593_pt1 | contig 247017 bp, 197 predicted proteins | sample MGYA00380190_ERZ808037 | MGnify/ENA primary metagenome ERZ808037 (study PRJEB31490, sample SAMN06133399) | mouse gut metagenome | isolation source: J9 | host: mice | place: China: Chengdu | collected 2015-05 ...
CTGTTGCCGTCCACAATACCGACAATCTGCCCTCTGGCATTGTATTCATACTGCTGGATGGTGCGCCGGCTCCCTCCCGCAGGCTGGCCGGCTGCGGCATCCTGCGCCATTGTTTTATGGTCTCCGGTGCCGGTCCAGTTTCCATCTCCGGTGCCAGTATTCCAGTTTCCGTCTCCCAGACGCCGTATGTCCCTGACTTTTCCGTCCAGGCCGTAGGAAAACTGTGTTCGGTTTCCGAATGCGTCTTTCTGCACTGCCGGGCGGTTCTGCAGGTTGTAGGTAAGTTCCTGCACAGTCTCCCCCAGCGCGTTGGTGATGCGGATGCGGTTGCCCCGGCTGTCATAGGCATAGGTTGTCCCTGCGCCGTCGTCACTCTCCGGCTCATACCCGTAGGGTCTGACTTCCTTCAACAGCTTGTTATTCCGGTCATAAAAATATCGGGTTACGGCTCCCGCCGGGTTTATCCTGTGGGTCACCCTGTCCTTTAGGTCGTACCGGGAGTTAAGTTCCAAGCGCTCCCCGTCTGTTCCCAGGATTGTCCTCTTTAAAACTTTCCCGGCCTCGTCATAGGCATACTGCTCCCGCCTGTCTATGCCGTTCTTTTTGTCGATAATCCTCTCTTCCGTCAGGCGGTCGTCCGCGTCATAGCTCCTGCGGATTTCAAAGCCTTTCGGGGTAACAATCTTCGTCAGGTTGCCGTTCGCGTCATAGCTGTACCTGGTGACGGCGGCCTGTACGGGACCGTTGCCCTGGATTTCTTCTGTCCTGCGGACCCGCCAGCCGTTCTTGTTGTATCCGTAATGGATAATGCTGCGGACGCCTTCCGCGATGACGCGCTCCTCCAGGGTCACGTTGCCCAGACAGTCATAGTCATAGCGCATCTGTGCCCCAAAATCGTCACGCACCAGCGTCAGATGGTTGTTCGGGTCATAGGAGAAATGGATGCGGTGCCAGCTTTCCGGCTCCCCGCCTTTTTCCACTTCCTGCTGCCCGTAAGCCTCCTCCGTCTTGTTGCCCTGGCTGTCATAGGCATAGGTGATAACACGGTATAGTGCCTGGCTGTTTTCTCCGGCAGTACCGCTCTCTCCTGTATTGCCACTCTCTTCCCCTGCCTCCTTCACCTTTACCTGTTCCCGGATCTTCCAGCCAAGGCTGTTGTAGGCATACAGGGTTTCCTTCCCTTCGCCGTCCACTTCACGGGTAAGCTGGCCGTGGCCGTTGTATTCATAAGTATGCAGGGTATTCCCCTCCGGGTCTTTCACCAAAATCAGGCGGCCGCAGGCGTCATAGGCGTAGCGGTAGCCAGGGCCGTCGTCGGCAGCGGCGTCATAGGATTCGGGCTGTACCTGTTTTGCAAGGTTTCCGTCCGCGTCATAAAAACGCCGTTCCACGCCGCCGTCCGGATAACGGATGCGGATGCAGTTCCCGTCAGAGTCATACTCATAGCGAGTTCCTTCGCCTTTGTCTCCTTTTTCGGCATAGCTGACCGGGTGGATTCTGTTTGTGATGTCCCCGTCAAAGTTGCGGAATACCCTCTGATGCTCCTGTAGGGGGGATATGATATCCACTACTCTTTCCAGAAAGTCCCTGCGGTACTCATAGCCGCCCTCTTTCTTTTCCCACTGCACGGGCGGATAGTAGCTTGTCAGGTTGCCCATGCGGTCGTAGAATTTGCGGGTGGTATACCCCTCCCCGTCCGTCCGGCTGGTGACAAAGTTCCTGGAATTGTATGCCATCTCCACCGTGCCGTAACTATTACTGACGGACATCCTGCGGCCCACGGTGTCGTAACTGTAGACAGTCTCCTCCCCCCTGGGCGTGGTGACGCGGCTGGGGTAGGCGCGGTTTTCCTCGTATTCTTTGAGAGTCTCGTTCCCCAGGGCATCCCGTTCCATGACGCATCTGCCCATGGAATCGTACTCTTTTGCGGTCTCCCTCCACTTATTGCCGTCTATCTTCTCCCGTATCAGGACCTGGTTATGGGCATTGTCATAGGCATACAGGGTTTCCCTGCCGTCCGTATCCCAGGTGCGCACAAGGTTGTGGTTTTCGTCATATGCATGGCGCACTTCGTAGCCGTCCGGGGATTTCTCCCGGATGGTACGTCCGTAGGCGTCATATTCCCATTCTTTCCTGTGGCCCAGGCGGCTGATCTCCCCGGTCTTTAAGCTGTCCTCTGAGTATTGGTAGGCCTCACAGGTGCCGTCATCATAGATTACCCGCTCTTTTAAAAACCGGTCGTTGTATACGTAGACTTCCGTCTTGCCGCTCTCGCTGTAGTAGATCGTATTTCTGCGGTTGGCGTCATCATAGGTAAAGGTCTGGTATACGCCGCTGCTGAAGTTCTGGCGGACTACCCTGCCTGTCTCATCGTATGCATTCTCCAGAAAACGGCTGCCGTTCTGGTCGGTGACAGAGGTAATGTGGCCGTTCTCATCGTACTCATAGTGGGTGATGCCTTCATCGGTATGCACCACGTCCACCAGACAGTCTCCCTCATAGCGGTACTGGGTCCTGCGGCCGATCTCGTCCGTTATCTGCAGAATGCGCCCGCCGCGGCATTCCACCTCCAGCACGTTGCCGAGGGGCGTGGTGATGCGTTCCAAGCCCTCTTCCCCGTAGGCAAAGTCAAGACGTTTACGGCTGGGGTATTCCACGTATTGGAGCAGGCCCCGCCCGTCATAGACGCAGAGGGTATGGTCCTGCACATCCGTGAGCAGATAGTTCTCTTCTCCGGGTATGCCCGTGGTTTCCCGCACTTCCAGCAAGAATCTGGAGGCTCCCTGGGTCTGGTTCACCCAGCTGCCGTCCTGCTCCTCGTAACATACCAAGTGCCCTGTGACGGTTTCCAGATGCACCCTGAGATGCCCTGTATCCTTGGTGTCTCGGTAAATCCTGCTGGCATAGGGGAACTTCCAGCCCCTTCCCAGCACGGAATCCTTATTCTCTGTGGAGTAATAAGAGCGTTCCAGTTTCAGGGCTGTCGGGAGACTGGCGAGGATAAAATCCGTAGCCTCAATACAGTAGATTCCAGTGACCGCATCCACAGGGTCACTGATAAATGCATCCAGCCCGTTTATAAACAGGTTTTGCAGGAAACTGCTCTTGAAATCAAAGTCCTGCCCGCTCAGTTGGCATCCGATTCCGTCTATAATGGTATCAATGGTTCCCCCCAAGAATGTCTTTGCCATATGGCTGCCAAAAGAGCAGCCCTCAATGTTCAATACCTTTAACAGCCCATCACGGATACCGGTGCCGCCGCTGCCTTGGGCAATACCTATGCCAATATTCCATATCGCCCTGACAGGATTTACCTTTCCGGTCCTGGCCAGATCGTCGAGCATACCATCCACAACGTTTCCGCCAATCTGCAATATCGGCTTAAGTTTTTTGGCTTTATCGGCAAGGTGGGCAAGTTTCTCTATATCTTTCAGTCTATTGATAGACCCGCCTATTGCCTTGCCTGATACGATGCCAAAAGCGATCTCCACACCGACTCTTACAAGCTCGTACAGAAGTTCGTTTCCGCCGAAAACACCATCACGCATGAAATTATAGCCTCTGCTTAAGTCACCGTTCTGGGATTTTTCGTAATTATCTATTCCTTCTCCCACATCCGCCACAGCAAATGCGGTCGTCGCCGCCCCCAGTACTATGGTGCCGATAATAACGGCTGCCGCTCCGCCAGTCGCCACTGTCAACGCCACTCCTACAGCTATGGTCGCAACCGTGGCGGCAATCTTTACAATACCCTTCAAAATGCTGGTACGGCTTTCCTCAAATTTCTGTACTAATTGATTGCTGACCTGTTCATTCGTGTTCTTCCTGTTATCTGCGTCATTGGCCGTAACCGAACTTTTGAGTTCGTCCAGAGACGGATTTTCAGCAGGAGACCGGTCCGAGGCATCCAGTTTTACAAATGCCGCTATGATACGGGCCTCTTCTGTCACATCGATCTCGGAGCCTCCTTCCCCAACCTGGAGCGTAAGCGCATCCGCCTCCAGAACCAGCTGCCTGGAGGGCTGCCCGTCTTCCTCTGCCGGTTCCCCTACCGTCAGGTTCTTTTCCGCGTATAAATTGATATTCTTACCTGTGATCAGGGCATTTCCTTCCGTATCCAGATATATGCATGTCTGATTATCCTGGTCCGCAGATACGCTGGCGCCGGAGGGCGTCATCAGCATCTCCGCCCCGTTTGTGTTGGAAAATGATTTATTGTCCGGTATCTGCGCGTAACCAGAGGCGGAACCGCCGCCCGAAGTCCGGATGGCATGGACAGCGATGGCATCCTTCTCGTCATCCCCGGGAAAATAAATATGTACCTGGCTCCCCTCCTCAGGCATACAGTAAATAAAACTGCTCTCTATGGCATAGGTAAAGTATTTCACATTGGGAGAATCGTCATATTCCTGATCAATGTGGAAATGCACCCTCACACAGTTCCCTGAACGTTTCTTTACCGTGGCAGGGATGCTCATGCCAAAGATATGGGAATTTTTTTTAGGTGCGCACAGCACACCCTTCTCGCGGCTCAGTTCATAGGTGCGCACTAGCTCCCCACCCACCGTTTGATATTGAATCCCGGTGACAATGGCACTGATTCCCCTGAAACGAATCCGCTGGGCCAGGCAGAAATCATGCCGTGTGGTCACTTTCCACCGCAGGGTCTCCTGCGGCAGAATCTCCTGTTCCCTGCCCATGCGGTAATATTCATCCATGTCCTTGATTTCCGTGAATTCTTCTTCACTCAGGACATACTCCTCCCCCAGATCCGGGATGCCGAAATAGGCCCGCCCATGCGCCGCATGACAGTCAGGAATCAAAAAAGTATGGAAATGGCTGGCGAGGCGCACCAGAAAATCCCAGTCGCTCTCTTCGTATTGAAGAAGGAAATCCGGGATGACTGCTCCTTGGGTAACGCAGTCAAGTATCTCCGCGTTCTCCTGATTCTCCAGCACCTTATCCATGACCTGCTTATAGGTAGCGTCCAGATTCAGAAAACTCTGGCTTACCGACGCAAGAGCCCAGTCCATGGTATAGGAAACCGCCTCCAAACGCAGCAGACGCAGGCCCCGCTCCTGCTCCATTCTGGCGTCTGTGATCTTTCCGGCATATAAAGCCTCCTCCTGCCCCTTTTTATATACTTCAATATTATCTCCATCCCCGATACCGTGGACGAGAGCCTCTATCTTTTCTTCTTCCATGAGAAGTAAAAGCCTCAGAGAGACATGGTCATTGAACGACGCACTCATCTCAAACGCCTCTACTCCAATAGCACCCTCAAAGGGAAGTCGAATTATAAGCCCCTGATAAGCAAGTTCCATACCTTTTTCCTCCTCGCTATTCCGGCTGTCCTGAAAGCAGGATAGTCACACAGCCGCCGTAATTGCACATGATACTGCATTTGCGCAACAGTACCGGCTCCCCGTTAATGAACACCTTCTCATGCCCTTCCAGCCATTCTCCGTCTGCAGGAAATCCGGCGTTACATTCTCCCACGAAGTCAGACCACATTTCCTGCTGCTTTTCCGCCTCTATTTCTTCCTTCGTCTTGGGTTTATCTTTTATTCCCAACAGTTTTTTACCAATGCTGATTCCCGTTTTGAATACAGCCACGCTCTTTTTCCATTGTTTTGTAAAATAGCCCACGACTTTGTCGCGCCAGTCCTTTTTTCCTTCTATAATCTCATTGGTCTTGTCAATCTCAGCCTGTACGCCGGGATTCTCTCTGCTGTGGCAGCCTCCGAAATTTATAATATTTTGGTCTAATTTTATATCCTTTACCGTCATCTGCGGTATCTGATGGGTCAATACTCCATGGGTAGGTCCCAGCGCCAGATAACTCTCCCGCATTCCAAAGGGACATTCAATCCGGGCGCAATGCACCACATATGTCGTATCATTCTCGCGGTTTTCCCGCAATTCCTCCTTTTTTGCCTCCACGGCCTCCGCTGCCGTCTGCGCCTCGGCCGCCGCTGCCTCATAATTTTCATTGGCCTTTTCTTCGGCGGCCTTTGCATCGCTCAGTTCCTGCCATGCAGCCTCCCATTCTTCCTGACTTATTTCACCGTTCATGTATTGCATTTCCGCCAGCTGCAATGCGTTGCTTGCGGCATTCGTCCGCTCCTTTGCCGCGTTGGCGGCATTCTGTGCCGTGAAAAAACTTTCATAGGCTTGATTTTGCGTATTTTCCAATGCTGTCAGACTTCTCGGTGCGGGTTCCTGCACATTGGCCGTCCCCGCACTATCCTGCACAGCATAAGAATTCACATAAGCCTCCTGCGGCATACTTTCCAGTGACATTGCACTCACTTCACTCATCTACCGCACCTCCACTTCTTCAAAGCATATCCCTATCGGGCTGCGCCGCAGCAGACTTTCCGCCAAGGGCAGACTGACGATAGGGTCCTTTCTCTGATTCCCACTTAATAGAAACAGATTATGCCGTCCCACTCTCTCTGCATCTAAGACCAAATGCTTTACAGTTTTGTTGGGATAATATTCCGTCTCGCCCCCCACAGCGTCCAGCTGATCCATCAGGGTATGCACGTATCGGTACTGCCGGGAACTCTCCTTATGGATCAGAACCACCTCCTGAAAAAACAGTCCCGGCTCATAGGCATCCAAAATATCCTTGAAACGTCTGGAAAACATGGTCACCGGATGCTGCAGGAAATCCCATCTGGCCTCCTTCCCATCCCCAGCCAGATATATGGGCACCATACTGTCCAATTGTCCGCTGTCCTCCTTGGAAAACAGATGGCGGCCGCCGTTAATATCAAAATCGCGATACCGGATGGCTCCCGGCAGATGTTTGTCCTGTGTGATAAAGAAATACCTCATATCTATTCCTCCCTGTCCAGACGAATCACCTGGAGCTGCTCTGCACTGATCTCCAAAAAGGGAACGCTTTCCGCCGGAAATGTGGCGGCGGTAAGCTCCGCTCCCGCAAAGGACGTGTCTTCAAAAGTGCACTCCCGCAAATCCGCTCCCCACAGATTGCATCCCTCAAAACTGCACCCTACGAGGCGGCTCCCGGGAAATCGGCTGCCCTCCAGATTGCAATTCTGAAATACGATATTTTGCAGGATACTGTCCTCAAATGTGATAAAACGCAAATCCATATCCTGTATAGTCCTGTTTGTATAAGTGCCTTTATACCAATAACTGAACACCATGTTTTCCGGTTTCCGAGCAGCCTTCAAAAGCTCGGATTTCCAGACGCCCGGTTCTTTTTCCACCCGGTCCGTCTGCACCAATATCTCTGTCTGGTCACGGTATTCTCCCCATCTTAAGACCCAATACGGAGACCTGGTTACGGGATCAAAGATCCCTTTTTTCTCCCAATCCCGCAGACGGTAGCGAAGAATCTGGCAGATCATGTTATCAATCAAGGTCAGTTCCTCAAACAGAAGATTTCGGATATCGTAATCGTTGATATAGACGCCGTACCCCTGAGCCGCCTGGGTCAGCTCGTCCCACAATGCATCAAAAGGCATGAGCAGTTCTTCCGCATCCACATACACCTCTGCCGGCTCGTTATCCAGATACCAGCTGATATTCAGACCGTGGAACTGCACCCTATATTTTCTGTATAGCAGATCAGTCTTCAGGAAAGAGATATACATAAAACACACATACTCCTTCTCCTGCTTTTCCATCTGCTCTCCCAGAAGTATCATGGCCTTTTCCACCAATGCCTCCAGGTCTTTTGCATGCTCCATAACATGGTCTCCCATGCGGCTGCGGAAGACGGATATTTTATCCGATATTGCTTCTCTATAATTCTGCAAAGCCGTCTCTCTGTCCATTTGTCTCTCCTTCATAATCTGCCGGTCATCTGTCAGTCAAAGTTTACCTCTGTTCCCTGTAAGAGCACGTTTCCTTCGGCGGACGCGATCTGTCCGCCGCTCAGGCTGTGCAGGATAAACTGTTCCGATACATGAAAGGTTACGCTCTCCTGGGCGTGAATCGCGATCTCTTCCTCCGCCACCGCTTTCACGATGGACTGTGACTGTATCTTGATCTTTCCGTCCGTCTGAATGGTCACTGCCGACGCTCCCTTTCCGCTGGAAAGTTTCACATGATCCGGAGCCAGCGCAAGCTCCTGTCCCGATCTGGTACTAAGATAGCGGCTGTTTGGATCGCCCATCCGATCCTCCCCACTCTCCGGGGCGCCATAATTGCTCACGGCGCTCAGCGCAATGGCCTCCGACTCCTTCTTGGAGGGAAAATAAATCCGCACGTCATCCCCGATCTCCGGCATACAGTACCAGCCGCTGCCATCTGAGGAGGCAGATATCGTAGAGTAGGGGAACCAATGCAGCGCCCGTTCCACATTATTCCCGTCAATAGCCATGGCTGCCTGCACTTTCGTGCCCGACACCTTAACCACATTTCCATTTAAAGCCACTCCTATCAGATGCATGGGGTAGAGCGCGGACCAGGTCAGGCCTTTCGCGCTCTGCACCTCATAGATTCCCTGCATTTCCTGTCCTGCAAAGCTGTATCTGTACCCATAGACGGTAAAGGAATTGCCCTGTATCCGAACCGGTTCAAAAATACCCAAAAGCTGCTCCGAGGCGATCCTGTACCGGGTGAAATCAACGGCCTGCACTTCCCTGCCGTTTGCTTTCAACCCGTAATATCCGTCCATGTCCTTCTCCATCTCCACGATATGATAAGAAACCTCATTCTCTATAAGCTCCGGAACTCCCGCATATAGTTTAAGCCCGGGCTGCCTGCTGTCCGGTGTAAGGGTAATACCTGCCTGTGACAGGGCCCTCTGTAAAAATTCCCAGTCTGTCTCCTCGTACTGAACTATCAGGTTTCCCAGTTCTTTCTCTTCAGCGGCATAGCACAGGTCTGTCTCCTCATAATCTTTTAATTTTTCCCACACCATACTCTGAAAAGTCATCTTAGAATCCTGGAATGAGCGGGCATGTTTGTCCCTGTCCATCAGCCAGCTGCGGCTTTTCCCCTCTATACGCGCAGTCTTCACTTGGCCGTTATCCGACATCTCAATATCTGTAACAATGCCGGAAAACAGAATTCTCTTTTCCTCTCCCTCATGCAGAAACACTTCCACATCCTGACAATCCGGTAGTTCAAATACAAACTCCTCATCAGCCATGCGGGCCAGAAGTACCAGGCTGCTATGCTCTCCCACCCGGGATTCTATTTCACATTCCAGCACCTCTGCCAGTTCCAGTCCGGTTACTTCTATATCATGCAAACTGTACATAATGCCCCTCCGCTAATTGTTGATGATCCTGACCGCATCGATTTGCACCGCCTCATCCGTCAACGTGATGTTTCCTCCCGCGTCATTGATAAACCGGATCTGGGTACCCGCAGTCACGCTCATTATCCCATCTGTGGTGAAACAAACCGCTTCCGCTGCGCCGATCTCAATATCTTCGTCAGTCGTAATCAAAGCGGCGCCGTCATTCGTCAGGGTGACCAGACCTTTTTCCTCACCAACGGCAAGCTGAATTCCGCCCTCTATAAACCGGACTGCCTTTCCATCCGGCGCCGTGATATCCTTCATGTCGGGATTGCCCATGGGACTGTCAGGCGCGGGATTAGACTCCCCCTGAACATTTGCGATGGCATAACCTTCTTTCTCATCCGCCGTGGGAAAGAACACCCGCACCTGGTCCCCTGCTCTGGGCATACAATACCAGCCGCTGCCATCCGGGGAGGCTGCCACTGTGGAAAACGGGAAATAATACTTTTTCTTATACTCAGCCAGCGCATCTGTCTCCATCTGTACCTGTAGGCGGTTGCGGCTGACAGCTGTGACTGTCCCATTGATGGACACTCCTCCCAGGGACGGATTGTGATATTTGCCTACCTGCAGTCCCTCTGCAAAATAAAGGGAATATCTGCTGACCAAAAGCCCCTGCCGGATAAATCTGTCAATCTTGCCGATATACAGTTCTTTTCCCTGAAAGAGTACTTTCTCTCCAAGGGGAAGTATATCGTAGGCCTCCACCTGATAGCAGACCTGGCCTTTCAGCGTCCTGCCCGTCTCTCGCGGCGCGACATCCCGGCGCAGGACATAGGGAAGAGCGTCCCAGTCCGCGTCCTCCTCCGTGTCCATCAGGCCCGCCCGCAGATAAATTCCCGGCTCATTGCCCGCAATGAATGCGCTGACGCCATATGCGGACAAAATCCTGTTCAGAAAAGCCCAGTCTGTCTCCTGATACTGCACCACAATCTGATCCAGTTTCGTATCCTCTATGGAAAACAGTATCTGGCTCTGTGGATACGGCTCCAACACCTTTCTCACCAGCTGCCTGGAGGTCATGTCCGTATCCTGAAAGGAACGATTATTGACAACAAGATCCATCTGATAACTTTCTGTAAGAGCCTCCAGATGCAGCACACACCGCCCTCCCTGCGCCTTTACCTCCATGCGGGTGACTGTACCGAAAAACAGCGGCAGAACAGAATCACCGGGCTTGGCGTACAATCCGATATGACCGTCCTCCTCATACAAAATATAGTCTTTCAATTCCGCCTGTGTCTCCGCGTCTGCGGACAGAAATCCGTGCCTGCCGGGAATCTCGCTGACACTGCAGGTCAATACCCACAGCCTGGTACTCCCCAACATCAAAAAGAGACTTCCATAGGTGATTGCATCCATACTCCGCTGCCTCCCTTCTACCGATTCATTTTCTCAATCACATGCACCATGGCCTCCAGCAGCAGTCCCATGCCTTTCTGCTCTTCTTCCGGGCAGCTATAGTTACCCGCATAGATCCTGTCTCCTTTTTGCAGCCGGAAGACTACGTTATACAGGCGCCCTTTGGCCGTTGGGGCCGCATAACAGAAGTATTCCATATTACCTACTGCCGCCTTTTTGCCGGGTTTTATGTAGATATGCATATCCTTCATAGCCTCTTTGGTCTGCGCGATCCATTTATCCAGAGACGCTTTCGCCTTTGTACAGGGCATATCGGACACGCTGAAGACCACCTTGCGCAGGTTGCTGGCAAGTAGAACCACGCCGTCCTCGTTCTGCTCCACATCATAGAAATCTTTGATAAAGGGAATGGTCAAGCGGCCCTCCAGCAATTCCCTCGGCTCAAATTCCAGCAGCAGAGTATAGAGATACTGCCGTCCGCTTTGTATGCCCTCTATCAGTTCCTCCAGCGTATAAGTGATCCGCTCCTTGGGATCGTACTTCCTTCGCAGCTCCTCTCTCTTTTCTTCCTCTTCCCGTTCCCATTGCTCTTTTATGAACCGCGCTATGGATAGATCCATTTCCTGTTTCATTTTCTGTTCCATGCCGACTGCCTCCGTTTTATCTGATTTTTATAGCATAAGCAATGTCCCCTCTTTTTTCCGGGACCGTTCCGGTTCTTCTCCTCTTCCCGCAGCCTCCCGGAGAATTCTTTTAAACCCGCCGTATATCTGCGCGTTGGTATATTCCTGCTCCTGTCCCAGCCTGGTATTCAGATAGGCGCGGACCGCCTCATAAGGCATGGCCTCCCGAAGCTGCAGACAGTCAAGGCAGAAAGCGCTGTCCCAGGGATCGGTCACGCGCCGTTTCAATAATTCCTTCGCATAACAGCAGCAAATCTGCGGCCAGATACCCGGATGCTCCGGCGCCGCATAGGGGACATGGATCCGGTTTACCGTGTCATATTCCGTCTCATAGTCTAAAAAATCCACATATTCTGACCGAAGCCTTGCCCCCGGCTGCAGCTTGAAACGTCCCAGTTCCAGTTGCTGCTCCCCATCCGGCGGCTCCTCCTCCACTATGATCCGGGAAAAAAATTCTTCCCCGCCGTTCCCTACAGCCTTGTCCCAGAAATGCACCTTCAGGTATACCTGCCTTCCCTCCGCCTTACAGGAGACGGAACAGGGCTTGTCCAAAAAATACGGCAGCCCTTTATAACACAGAATCCCTGGAAATATGGTCAGCCCCGTCTCGCTTCCCCTGATATCACATCCCGCCAGAATCCCGTCACTATACTTTTGATACTGCAAGTAAAACAGGCTTCTGGGGAAATCCCGAAGGTTTTCCAGCATTTCTTTTTTCAGGAGCCTTTTCGCCTCAAAAATCGGAAAAATATTCTGAAACATCTTCTACCCCCTGCAGCACCGCAGATTATTCCGCGTGCCCTGTTCATATATTGCTTCCATACCCCTTTCGAGCTTCAGCAAATGGCGATCTCACCCACCTGCATGGTCTCCTCCACTCCGATGATGCCGAAATGGTATTCATAAAAAAGTTCCACATGATATCGGATATCCAGAAACGTATCAATCAGAAAACCGATCCTCTGCTCCAGTTTCCTCTCCTTCTTTAATCCCGTATAAATCAGCACCTCGTCCGGGCATTCGTTGTTGTGATAGACAATGCTGTCCGCTACCAGGCCGTGTACCATATCCAGAAAAACCGGCAGCGCACTCCCTGCCCGGAAGATACTCAGCCACCCGCCCAACAGTATTTCCCGCTCTTTTCCATCCAGATCCAGAAACACGCTCCGGGCCGTCTCTCCAAAGCCTCCCTCCAGAATCTCTTTTGCCAGAAGCCTTTTATCGTAATCTTCCCTTGTCATGCCCCTTCGGATATCGTTCTGGGCCAGCATATGCAGGCTCAAATTTGTCAGGCTTTCCCGCAGCTCCGGAAAGTCTGTGGGATCCGGGGGGAACATGCCCTGAAAAATGTCATAAAAGCGGTAGTAGGTATTTACCCCTATGCTCACGTCCCCCCTCTGCCCGTCGGTCTCCAGCCAGGTCTGGTTGAGACAGGGCAGCGACAATTCCATATAGCCGCTTCCATGCGGCGCGTGGATAAAGCGGAGTTTTTCTTCCGGGATCCGCTCCTCCTGCGCCGCCAGCAGCACTTCCCACAGATATCTCATAAGGCCCCTCCAAATCAAAGCAGCTGCAATGTCATCGGAATCTCTCTCATACCAGTACTCCGCCGCAGTCATACTCCGGATATATCCTCTGTACCTCCGACACAAGAAAACTCAAAACATCCCTCTGAAGCCATTCCAGCTTCTGTCCTCTTCTGAAATACAGAACCAGTTTTTTCTGCGCCGTCCTGTCCCGGATTTCATCCTGTACGAAAGAATTCATGGAATATGTCTCCCGCTGTCCCGGAAAGCAGTCCTCGATCCGGCAGTCCTGATAGGCGATGTACTCCTCCAATCCATACCCTCTTATGTAATGCTGCAGTTCCGTCTTGGTCCGTATATGCTGATTCCATTTCCGCTGGTATTTTTCGGCGAAACTTTCGGCGCGGCCGTTTCCCATGATCGGATAGGTATAGCGGTCAATCTTTTGCTCTTCGGAAGAGCGGATCTGATACACACTCCATTTTCTTGCCTCGCCCATCCCGCATACGATTCGCAGTTTCTCACCGCTTTGGCTGATGCTGTGTATGTTCCTGTCATCCTCCACCAGATACGCATGATTCATGCCATGTCGGCGCAGGGAAATATTGTGCTCAAAGTTTCTGTGATCTTCACAGGGAGTGGGAAAACCTACGCTTTCCAGTTCCAGTTTCCGAATGTTCCACACGGGGATCACATCCTTCTGGATAAGTTTGCTGTACTCGCCGAACTGTATCACCACCTGCTTTATTTTTTCCCTGCCGGTGAGCCCCTCCGGAAGTCCTGTCACCATCATATCCGCCATTTTATACAGATAGGAAGCGTTTACGGTCTCCCAGGGAATTCCGTTTCGGGTAAACAGAAGGTACAGATACCCGATCTTCTCCAAATACATCCGGTTTTGCCGCAGGCGGACTTCCACCTTCCATTTCCCCTCCGGTTCCTCCGTCTCGATCACACCCTCAAACACGGGCTGGGATCCCAGAATCCTCTGCATCTCCAGAAAATCACAGCGTAGCATGACTTTCATCAGCGGAAAAGCCCCCTCCTCCGCCACGGCCCGCAGCATTTCTTTCATGTCATAAAGGTTTCCCGCCAGATCCTTTTCCTCCATGGGAAACAGCAGATGATGGGACGCGTCGAAAAATTCTCTTTCGATGATGCCTGTCTTAATCCGATAACGGTTCTTATCGTAGTCCAGTTCTTCCCTGACGCGGCGCTCCAATTCCTCATACATATTCAGATTGGTCTCATACAGAGATAGAAATACCCCTTCCATCAATTCCTTGAAAACTACCCGCTCCTCCAGGCCGGCAATCGACTGTATTTCCTTATGGATCATCTCCTTCATGGCTTCCATGCCGCTTTCCTGCTGCCACCGCCCCATGACGCGTCACCTACTTTCTTCCGTCAAAGAAATTCAATTCCCAAGTGTCGTCTTCAAAGTCAAAGAAGGTTTCTTCCCCTTTGTACAAAATCTCCCCGTCCCGCAGAACCGGCAACACCACAAAGCCCCATCGTTCCTTGGAAACCCAGACGAAGAATTTCATCTCTCCTTCCACGATGATATCCGTTTCCTCCTGGATCACGGTTCCCGCATAGGCCTCGTCGATCTCCTTCTGGGTGGTTTTCTCGAATCTGGAGGTATCATAAGCAAAATAGTAAGTCCTGAGCCGTTTCCCCTGTTCGTCATGCAGGTACAAATCCAGCTGGTTCCCAATGTGGAAACGGGATATATACCCGATATGGTTCTCCGCGTCCAGGCTCTTAATCAAAATTTTCTCTCTGTTTTCATGGGTATATGCCATGATCTCATAGGGCAGGCTGCCCACCCGGTACAGTTCATTGACCTTCATATAACCCAGCCTGCAGTTCATGAAATAGGCCAGGGCGCCTTCCAGGCAGCACATCTTCAGTTCCGTCCCGGCCTCGTCCCGCCGGATCCCCTGAATCCGTTTTCCCGGCACATACTGTTTCAGCGCCTCCACAAACAGCCTGGACTTGCAGGACTGCCCGGTAAGTTTGATCATCTCATATTCCGCCAGCTGCCCCTTCTCAAACTTGGAATCCAGAAAGCGCTCCATCAGCCCGTAGATCTCCGGCCTTAAAAGTTCCTCAATCTCATGGAGATACAGGCGGACCGCCACCGGCCGGGACAGGGTATCAAGCAACGGGGCTGTGCCCCCATGGGCATCCCCTCCGCATAAAGACAGCTTCCATTTATCGAGAAAAATGTCGTCTTCCCGCTGGGTGGATATCTTCAACTCATAGCAGAAACCGGCCTGGAAAAATCTTTTTTTAATCTGCTCAGCCAGTTCAAACAGGTAAAAATAGTTGTTTTTTACATAAAAGTACTGTTCCCTGTTTCTTCCCTCATACTCTTTATACCGGGTGGGCAGCCATTTTTCCGTTTGCAGATAGCGCCTGTCCAACTCCTCGTAGGCCGCTTTCCCCTCCTGGGCACTCCCTATGGACAGCGGGCTTTGGGCCTGTAATCCCAGTTCCTCCGCCAGACGCAGTTTCAATAACTGCAGGATCCGATAAGTCAGATTGTTGCCCCCCAGATTGGTGTCGCCGTTTTCATACTTTGTCTCCAGATCGATCACATAAGATACTCTGTTATTCTCAATGCGGAACCTCCCGGAAGTCAGATCCGTGGTGCCCCCGCCGCAGTCTATGACAAGGGCGTGATACCATCGGCGTTCCTCGTATTTCTTAGTATGGATCAAACTGTGAATGCTGTGGAATAAAACGGCCATCCCCTCATCCAGTTCACAGTTGACAGTGTATTCCGGCAGCAGTTCCTTGAACAGCCTGCGAAACTTTTCTTTCTGCCGGATGGGTGCCAAAAGCTGGATATTGGTAAAGCTGCACTTAAACTGCTGGCGCGCCATCTCCAGAAGGCGGTCCAGATAGGCTCTGAGCATCTCTTTTCTGGAAAACTGATATTTATAGCCGCTTTTCAATATGACGCTCTCCACCCGGTCCGAATCGCTGACCCAGCGCTTGATATCATAAAAAATGGCGGTGTCCTCATCCCGGTAGCTCTGCCGGTTCATCTCCCGGGCTTCGTATCCGAACAGGAATTCCGTCTCTCCCCCTGCCTTCTCCCGCACGCCGATCACGCTGGGAATAATGTTTTTCCCCCCGGACATGGCAATCCGGACGCTTCCGTCTGGCAGGCAGATACCCATGGTGGTATTAGAACTCCCAAAGTCAATTACCAGGGGCATATCCGCCCGGGGAATCTGTTTCTCCACAATATCCAGAAGAGGGATGCGTATGGCTTCCGCATAGCCGGGCACGGAAACATGGTTCCCGTAATAGCAGTCATACAAAAACTCGGAGACTGCTCCGCCCGGAAAATACAGGATGGAATACTGATGCTTTTCCAGCGGAGACACGGGCATTTCTTTCCCCTTAAAGAGGTATGCCGCCTCTCCGGCCTGCTCTATGTAGAAGCAGGTATAGATTCGGAAGGCTTCATCCACCAGCAGCAGATTTCCGCAGCACAGCGCTTCTTCCGACTTTACCTGATAACCGTCCAGTTCGTTCATCTCCGTATCCCGGAAAATGGTGATGGTTCCCGGAATGTCTATCTCCGGTTTCTCTAAAAACCGGAGCTTCTGATGGTCCAGAAATGCCTGCAAACGTTCCTGTCCGCCTTCGCAGAATTCCCTGATATGCCGATATTCTTTCTGCCCCCTGAATCGCATAATCAGGCGGATCAATCCATCCTTATCTTCATTTTTGGCAGAAGAAACCACCAGGCGCTCTTTCCTGCAGATCTCCCGCAGGTGAAAAGTCGTCATTTTTTCCAGTTCGCTCTGCCTGTAGGTATGTTTTACCTCCTCTTCCCCGCCGGGATTAAGGGTATAAGTATATTGGCTCATGCCTCCTGCTCCCATCTGTGTACGCTGCGGCCCATCCCCCTGCCGCTCTCCGGGGCTTCCTGTTCTGTCTGCCGCTGCCCGATTTACGTTCTGTCTGCTGCACCGCCTACTGCTGCGCTGCGCCCTGTTCCGCCTGCCGCGCCGCTTCCTGTTCCGCCGCCCGGATATCCCTTGCCACAATTCCTGCCTGGGCTGCCGCTATTTTGGGAAGGATCCCCTCCGCCAGTTCTGACAATTCCAGTCGATTGTAGATAACCTGGGCCGCCTGGTAAAATGTGATGGCGCTTTCATAGCTGCCCTCCGCCAGCAATTCATTGCCCTGGTTTTCCAGTTCAATGGCACTGTGCTGATCATTGGTCCGCTGCTCATTGTCCAGGGCCCTGTCCGCCGCTTCCGCTTCGATCTGTTCACGGAGACGCTGCTCCGCCTCCTGCTGCTCTTTCTCCAGTATTTCCTCCGCCGCCATCTGCAGTTCCAGAGCTTCTTTCTTCCCCTCCATAAAGTAGAGCGCCGCGGCCTTCTCCTTTGCTTCCTTATATAAGGCAATGGCTCCCTTCAGGTTGCCGTATTCTTCTTTTCTTTCACCCTGGGCAATCAGATCGAACACCCGGATGTATCCTTCCGTGCGGCCAAGCTGCCCATCAATATAGGAAAGACCCACATTTCCGGCCTCCACGGACATTCGCCGCGCCGCCAGATACAGTTCCTGGGCTTTCTGATACTCCTCCCCCGCCAGCGTCTCGTCCGCCAGGATCACCTGCTCGGCCAGCTTCATATATTGGTCCGCCTCCTCATATGCCTGTTCCCGGCGAAGGCTGTCAGCCAGCTGTCTGGCCTCTCCATATTCCTCTTTGGCTTTCTGATAATTATTATGAGCCAGGTACTCCTCCCCGCTTTCCATGTAGTGAAGCAGAGACTCCGTCTTGTTCCGAATGCTGCGGTGTCTCAGGAACAGGGCCACACTGACGGTTATAGTCACCAACAGCACCGGCAGTACCAGCAGCAGGATCTTTTTCACCGATACCGGCTTTTTAGGGCATTGATACACCTTGTCCACAGAGGTCACCGCCATGGAATAATTGTCTATGTCCCTGCTGTTCTGCTCCTTCAGGATCAGATCTTCCGTCTGGTCTAAAATATCCCTTGTCTCTTTGGCGTCATTGACAATTTGGAGAAATTGCGATTCTTCGCACTGCTCCCATACCCCCCTGGTAAGCTGGATGAAAAGATCCCCTGCCTCCAGCTTCTTTCTGCGGGAAATCTGTATATCCGGCTTTCCCCGTTCTCCCAGAAAAGAATAGAGATTGTTGCGTTCTTCATGACGGGCCGCCTGGTCCAAAATCACCCGGTCCCGCTCTACCAGGTTCTGGGTCAGCGACTGGTCTGTGGTCCGCTCCAGAATCCGGGCATTTCTGATCAGGTACAGGCGGCAGTTACCCACATGGCAGTAACGAAGTTTCCGATAATCGGTCACGGCCACCACCACAGCCACCTTCAGGTGCATCCCGCCTCTTTGACGCAGTAGTTCCCCATGGGCTCTTCGCAGATAACGCCGAAGCCTCCCCCGGCCCATAGCAGGCGCTTCCGTAAAGTCACGGATAATGCTGTCAACCACCAGCCGGGCGCTGTTTATGGACGGCTCGTCATCCAGACTGTCCGCCAGCACATAGCAGGCAAAGTCATCCATCTCCACATATCCGAAATAATCCCTGTTGGATAACTTCTGCCCTTCCTCTGACATATGGAATGTCCGGAATTCCGAATTGATTTTCCTCATTTAAGCCTCCAGCCTTTGCTTTTGAATCAGTATGACGCTCCCATTGTCCGACTGGGGATGGTTTTTCTGATCCGCTGCGCCAACCATCCGCTCCGCCAACTCCTGAGACGAAGCGTTGTCTATCAAAAGATCTTCTATCTCGCTCCAGGAAAGTTCCTCAAAAATACCCTTGCTGGCAAGCAGTACCTTATCTCCCTGTTTTAACAGTACCGGCTGCTCACAGACTTCTATCTCGTGAAATCCGTCCTGTCCCAGATAATTCCAGACCCTTTTCTCTTCCATACTCCAGAGGGCATCCTGCCTGGAAATCTTTCCGTCTGCATAAGCCTGGGCCGCCAATACGTCTATTGTCTGTCCCTGACTCAGAGGGATAATCTCCTGGCCCCGCAGAATCGCAATCCGCACATCCCCCGCCACCGCATAGTACAGATGGCTGCGACTCAGAAACACAGATCCCACGCTTGCTCCGCCTCTGCGTTCTCCCACCGTCCTCTGAATCCGGCGGCTTGCCTCCAGAAATGCCGATTTATAAAAATACACCGGATCATTTAACACATGATAAGGTTCAAACCGGTCAAGAATGGCGTCCGCCGCGATCCTTGCACAGACTGCACCGGTATTGGCGCTGCCGATCCCGTCCGCTAATACCGCCATTGTTCCGGCCCGGTTCTGCCAGACCTGAACAACATCTGCCTGCATCTGGCGGCTGCCGGTGGTCTGGGCCATGCCGATCCCCGCCCCCTGCTCCATGGCGGCAGGCTTGCCTCTCCTTCCCAGCAGGCAACGGCAGAAAAACAGTAAGATGAATGCGGCACCCAGTCCCGACAGCACCGGCATACCGCCTGTCATTTCAAGTCTCCCCAGGAGAAATTCTTTCCGCACAGAGGTACGAACAGAAACCGGCTCTGTCCCAGGCTGATGACATCATAGGGGTTCAATTCCATGGGCACATACACCGGCTTATCATTCAGATAGGCAATCCCTGCCGAATCCCCCGGAAGTATCATGGTATTCAGGTTCTTGGGGTCGTATACGATAATGGTATGGTTTTTACGGTTGATTTCGTTGTCCCCCAAAATCTGGACGTCCATATCATCTCCTCTGCCCACAAAGTTCTTTCCCTCATGAAGTTTGTAATCCATGCCCACTTTTGCCCCTTCGATGCAGATAATCCAGCCGCATACGGGACGTACCGTCTCTTCCAATATCTCCACGGGAGGCTCAAAGCCCAGCGGCTTTTCCGCAAAAGCCTCATCCTGGGTCTTCATATTGCAGTACGGACATATCTTCCCATAACGTCTGGGATTATAAATGTGCCCATTCGGGCATTTTGCCAAACCCATTTTTCCTCCTGATTCCCGTGCCCAGGCCCATATGAAACCTGTGTTTCCCCATATGGATCCGCAGCACGCACACAAATCCTGACTAAAAAATTACCTGTGTATCAACATCCGTACATCACGTCAAAAGCAGTTTTGTATTTGCGATGTATAGAATATCTCCCGCCGCAACCTTGCAGGGACGATGGATTACTTTGTAACATTCCCCGTCCTCCACTTTCCTTACTTTTACACCGTTCTGAGAACCCAGATCCTCCACATACCATTGATCCAGGCTGAAATTCAGAGCAGCATGCTGAAAATCTATAAAGCTGCTGTACTCGCAGTCTGATAAATCAATGTCAAGCTCCTGGTCCCGTCCCGCTTTTCCGATAATCTGTGACACTTTTCCCTGCAGGTCCCAGGACTTAATGGGCTTTCCCTCCTGGTCCAGCAGGATCAGCCTCTGTATCCCATGGGCAGGGAATACCTCCGGCTCCCTTTGGTAAATCTCCGCCTCTTTTCCGCCTTTCCGGCGAAAGAGATCATACAGCGTCCATATCATACAGACCGCCACAGCCAGCAAAAGCGCCGGCGTCATGGGCCATGTCCTCATTTCTTTCCAAATACAGTAAATAACCCCTGTTCCACATATAAGGATCAGAAGATCCAAAATCTTTTCAGCGCTTCTTCCCTTTACTTCCTGCCCCATTTTTCTTTTCCGCCTCCCCCATGTGCCCCGACCCAAAAAAGGCTGCGAACATTTCTTCCGGTTTAATAGGTCCTTCCGGCTTTTTGGCATTTCTGTCCCGGTATGTTTCCATTCCTCTGCCCGGCCGGAACCCAAAAAACCGCTCAAACTGCCCCATATCCGGCTTTCTCTCCCCGGAGGCTTCCCCACTGCTTTCCGTCCGCTTTCCGGACTCCTTCAGGCACTCCGCGTCGTATTTTTTACGGCGCTCTTCCTTTTCCAGACATGCGTATGCTTCCTGGATCTCATACATACGGCTCTCTTTGGCCTTGTCACCCTTTACCACATCGGGATGATACTGCTTTGCCAGCTTACGGTATGCTTTTTTTATCTCTTCCGGCTGCGCCTGTCTGTCCACACCTAATATTTTGTAATAGTCTTTCATGTACTGCCGCCCGTCCGTAAATTTGCCAACAGGGACCGCCCGCAAGCAGGCAGCCCCCTTTTATCTTTAGCTGATGCTGTAGCCGCCCTCAACGGACACCTGCGCCATCTTATCCTTCTTCTGCTTCAGGATCAGCGTGAAAGTGCCGATGCCTTCCACATCCCCGTAGGTCTCCTTATAGTCCACAACAAACGCGTTGGGATAGGTATACTTACGGACCACCTGGGAAGCGGCGATCACTTCCACAGTGACTTTGCGGTAGCAGTCAGAATTTTCCGCCGGAACCAGCGCCCATAAGCCAAGCTGCTTTGTTCCGTCAAAAGGATCCCCGTCTACGGCCGTCAGAATCTTGCCCGTGACAGTCACGGTGCTTCCCAGATCTGTGGACCTGGCATTGCTGTCCTGCGGAATGTCCGTGCTGACTTTTACGCCGGTAATGCTTGTTGTTCCCAGTTCAATCGTGGTGTTTCCTTCTACTTTCAATGTAAATCCCATTGTTATTCTCCTTTCATCTGCTGCAGCCCATTGGTTTCAGGCTGCCGATTACTCTCCGCTGAATCCGCCTTCAAACTTCAGGCCGGCCATCTTGTCTTTCTTCTGCTTGATCAGAAGACGGAAGGTGCCTGCACCGGTCTCATCGGTAAAGTCCTCCTCATATCCCACCACGAAAGCGTTGGGAATGGTAATCTGACGCACGATCTGAGACGCGCTCACCACATCAATTCTCACTTTCCGGTAGCAGTCAGACTTTTCCGCCGGGATCAGGGACCATTTCGCAATCTTGCTGGTGTCATCCGCCGCCTCTCCGTTTACGGCAGCCAGGATCTTCCCTTCAATCAAAACCGTGGATCCCAGATCCGTTGATCTGGCATTGGAGTCATGGGGAATATCAGCCCCAAACTTAATGCCTGTGATGCTCGTCTCCATCAATTTGACAGACTCGCTTCCTTCAATGCTCAATCGTACTCCCATTTTTTGTTTCCTCCTTTATTTTTGTTCCGCATCCTCCCTTCCGACGCGCAGATCCCATAATATGCATGGAGCCGCCCCGCCGGGAATCGGCGCGCCCTCCGGGAAAATGACGGATTTTAACTGCTTCAAAGCGCGGCTTTACTCCGTTCCGGCTTTTCTTGTAAGCTGCACTTTCAGGTTTTTGGTTGTGTTGGCGAATGTCACCAGCACATCACAGACCCCGTTTTTATCGTCAATGCTGTAGTCCAGTTCGTCCCCGTCCTGAAGGATGGAATTGACAAACTGCCTGTCCGCGTCCCATCTGCTCTTCTGGCTGCTGGGATTGTTGCTGAAAAACGTCAGAATCTTATCCTGCTTGAAATCCCCGCTGTAAAAACGCAGCATACGCTCGATATAAGTAACCACAAGAGTTTTGTATATGGGCTCGAACTCGCTCCCGTTGCTCAGCAGATTGCGGGCCTTGTACACGGTAATGTTTTTGATATTCTGACCCTTGTACTGGGCGTTATCCGACGAGAACACAAAGCCGAAGCCGGTACGGTTGATGGAATTCTTAATGGCGTTGGTAAATCCGGAGATTTCCTTGGTCATGCTGGTGGTGGCCAAAAGCGCGTTGTCATTGGCCTCCACATCAAACCGCACACCGGGGTATTCCATGCTGGTGTTCCTGAAGCGCTGCTTTAAGTATTCCGGACACTGCCATGACGCCACGATCCCCGCCGCCTCATAAGCCGCTCCCACATAGATGCCCTCCAGCCACATTTTCATGACATCGTCTTTTTCCGCGGAGAGAGCCACATTCCCCTCCTCGTCCATGACCATCCGCTTATCCAGCACCAGGCCGGACTTATCTTTGGGGATAATGGTGGCGTTGGGAATGCAGGGCACCACAAATTCGCTGTAGGCTTTCTTCATCAGCGGCGTGCATTTTTCCTTGTAAATATTGATTCCCTCGGTGGCCACATAATTAAAAGTGGACTCCTCGCCGGAGCAAAAACTGAAGAAAGTAGTAATCCGATAGGGTTCTATGGCGTTCATCAATGTCGCCACATTCTCCATGGTATTGTTTCCCCGCTTTTCTTCCTGCCGGTTTCCCTCAAAACGGATCCTCTGGAGCCTGCCCCCTTCTGTCTGGTTCAATTCCACATCGGGTACAATACCGAACCATATTGTGTTGTCAAATTCGTTCTTGTCATTTGTGGTGTTCAGATAGGTGATCAGCCGGGGCAGATTGCTGGCCTTTACCGTCATCTCCAGGGGCAGATTCGTGATCAGAAGCCTGGGCTGCATTCCCTTTTCCTTGACCTGGTACTGGTCAAAAAAGGTCTTAACACCCAGCATCTTTTCCATCAGAGGCTTTACCACCTTTACAAAATCGTCCTTGCTCTTCTTATAGAACTCCAGGTAGCTGTTATAATTGCGCACCTCCAGTTCCCGGTCCACACTGCTCTCCATGGTGGAACCCAGAGGGCAGAAGGTCCGCACCACCAAATCCCTCACATAATCGGACTGGTTCTCATTCAGCGCGTTGTAATCCTCCCGAAAGGTTTCCATCAGGCTTGTGTTGACCTGATCGTCCACCACCGCAAGCTGGGTACTCTCTTCCTGTTTCATCTCCAGAATCTTCAGTTCTCCGTCATCCCCCATGCTCAGCAGGCCCGCCTTGAACTCTGCCTGTCCCTGTCCGGCCTCATGATCCCCCAGGAGCAGCCGGGTCTTAATGTCCTCGATGGCCAGGGGAAGCATGGCGAGAACATTGTTATAATTCTGGCTCGCCTGCTCAAACTGGTAGTTCAGCTTGTCTCCCATATCCAGCCGTTTCGGGTCTCCTTCTTCCAGTTCCACATATTTTCCGTATGTATACTGGATCTCCCTGCGGACCTGGCGGATATCGTCCATGATTTTCTTGGGAGAGATCATCTCCAGAATGTTGCTGAACTGGAAATCCGCATTTGCCACACCTTGTGCGTCTCTGGCACCCATGAGCGTAATCAGCATGTTTAACAAATCATTGGATTCGTTCAGGGGGATTTCCGTCACACAGTTCTGCGGAATATTCTCCGGCTTTACCAGGCTGTACTGAATACTTCCCGTGGCGGCATCACACCAGGAATACACCACCGGAGTAAACTTTTCCAGAAACTCCTCAAAACTCGAGACCAGCAGTTCTTCGTTGATCTCTTTCATCTTGTCATCATCCAGACTGCTCTTTCCCCGCACATCCCCGATCAGGGTCAGCAGGTTGAGACGCTCCGGATTGACCTCGGCAAACAGAATGGTTCTGTTTGTCTGTGTGATTGTCTCCATGGCTATCACTTCCTCCTTTTTTCTTGTATATTGAGTTCTTGTATATTGATTTATTGGAACAGGGCAACATAGTGTATCTCCAGGTCATAATCTCCTGTCGGCGATGTGATGTATATAATGTCGCCGAAGCTGACGCTGTACTGTATCTGCATACAGGCAATGGCACTTCCCACCATGACGCCGGCTTTGGACCTGTGAAACAAAACCATGCGGTGATTTTCGTCTGCAATCAGAAAGATGTCATCCAACCCCAGGGCGGCCGCCTGTTTCGGGTAGGCTCCAAAGAGATCGCCCAGGGATACCCTGCTGTCCTTCACCTTATTCATCCGGAAAGAGAGCGGCGGTATCTCCTCCTCTTCTTCCGGCTGGAGTATAAAATAGGCGTCCAGCTTTCCGCTGAAATGATTCTGCTTTTTTTCTTCCGTCAGGCGCTCCAGTTCCGGCTTTGGCCTGTGAAAAATCTTCCACAGCAGCAGCGCCGCCAGTATCAAAACCGGAATCGGAACCCACCAATATATTTTCCACAGCGGTATGATCTCCATTCGGTACACATACTGTACCGCCGTTTCACCGTCGCTGACCTGAATCCCCACGCAGTGCGTCCCCACGCTCCGGGGCAAAATGCTCAGAAGGTTCCCTTCCAGCCGGACATCCGCCCCTTGGGGCCTGTCTGTGATGGAATAGGTCAGTATATCTCCGTCCGAATCCGTAAAATAATGGTCCAGACAGAGGGTCCATTCGCCCTCCCGAAGGGTACGGCTGTCTTCGGGAATATTACCCGTGGGCATGGCATTTACTACTTCTATCCGTGCAGGCAGGGAAAAACTTCCGAACTCATCCCCCAGTGTGCCGGATAACAGATAGGTACCGGAATGAGAAAAACTGACTTTGCCCTTCAGTATGCCCTCGGATACTCCGGCATCTTCCTGGGAAAAATCCTTGTCCTCACAGACAAGTTCCCAGGAAAATGACTGGTAAAACGCCGGATCGCTGATCACATGACCGCTTCGATCCTTAAAAAAGACCTGATACTCCAATTCCTGATTTCTGCCCGCGTCTGTCTCCATCCGCAGCACCGGTATCAACTTCCGGTAACTGACAATATATATCTGCAAATCCTGTTTCTCGGTGGTCTCCCAGCGAATCACCAACTCTTTCCCTGCGGTTTCCGCTTCCATATTCTCTATCTTACCTACTGCGTAATGGGACAGGCCCGTCAGCAGAATTTCTTCTTCCCCATATCGGACTGTGGTTTCGCCCACAGGTTCTGATGACAAAAGTAATATGTTGATTTCATCCAGATACGGGGCGTCCAATACGCATTTTATTTCCTGTTTGCCCCCCGCGTACATGCCGCTGGAAAACTGCTGTATCTTATAAATCAGATTATCCTGAAAGATTCCGTACAGCACATTTATAAGATTCTCCGGACCCTGGGCCGAGTAATTTTCCGCCTCTGTTTTGGCCGCAATTTCTTCTAAAACCGCCCTGCTGCCTTCATACTGGCCAAAAGCCACCGTATAGATCTGTATATCCTCTTCTTTGCACCGTTCAACACACTGCTCCAGTTCCCTGTTGGACTGTTCCTCCGTGCGCTCACTGTCCTTCGGCAGATCCGTCTCCCCGTCCGAGATCAGTACCATAATCCGCCGACTGTTATTCTCTGTGGAAAACAGTCCATATGCATGGGAGATTCCCAGTCCGATATCCGTATCCCCCGCATATGGGATGGCGCCGATTTCCGCTTTTAACGACTCCCTTTTTTCATCCATTGCAACAGGTTCCGGCGCCGAAAAGGACAGTATGCCGTCATTATAAGCCACATAGCCTATGCGGATATCTTCAGCCTGGATGGTGTCTATAAACGCCTGCACCATGTCCAGTCCCATTTTGGACGGATCATTTTTTTTCATGGAACCGCTGGAGTCAATGACAAAAACAATATCCAATGGCTCTTTTTCTGAAGTAATTTCCTCCGAATGAACTGCCAGCGGAAAGAAAAGACTTAGGACAATGCAGCAAAGAAATACTCCTATTCCTTTCATTCACTGCCCTCCTTCCCCTTTCGCCGGATTCTTCTATAACCTCGAGTTCCCTGTTTTCCGCTCAAACCCCATCCCTCACATCCTACAGCGCACCGAATAATGACAAACGGATGAGGGCCTCTTTACCCTTAATGCGATCTTCCTCATTTATTTTGATATACCATATCATAAATTGACATTCCTCGACAAAAGATGTAATAAATGGCATTGTTTTATGTAATATCTTACATGTTCTTTGAGGTTTTTACCGAAGATTTGAGCATAAAAAGATTGGGTTGAATCTACCAGGAGCGATCCAACCCAATCTTTTTAACTTTTCTATCTCAATGACTTTTATTTGCATTTTCCAAAAAGTCATACAGCACTATGGCCACATCAAAAATCCCGTCTTTATCCTCTATTACCATTTCCCCGTCATATTTTTTCACAATCTGTTGTACAATACGCAGGCCCATGCCATGCTCTTTCCTATCACGCTTACTGGTCAGATATCCCGCGCCTTCTTTTTTCCTTTCCCCTGCATATCTGTTTTTTACTTGCATCATTATATTTCTGTGATCTGCGCTAAGTTGTACATATATGGACCTTTTGTCTTGCAGCTCCGCAACTGCCTCCAGGGCATTGTCCAACAGATTTCCCAGACAGATGCAAAAGTCTTCCGCCGCATGCAGTTCAGCATCTCCGGGTATATGTATCTGCGCTGCAAAGTCTATATTTTCTCTTTCCGCTATATGAGCCTTGTAATTTAGCATGCTGTCAACATAAATATTCCCTGTATCAGACACATTCCTATTGCTGCAGAGAAACTCCAGATTTTTATCGCAGTACTTTTCCAACGCGGCATAATCTCTCTTCTCCAAAAATGCTTTTTCGATAATATAACGTTGCTTCATGTCATGTCGGAAGCGTTTCATCTGGTCCCACCACTCCTTATTTTCCCAGTCCTGCCGTATGTAATAAGCATACTGCTGTCTTAATATTTCTGCTCTTATATGTTTCTTCCTATTCTCTTTCGCTTTATCGTATAGGTAATATGAATAAATATTGATCACAATAATGCTTGCTGCGGAGAGAAAGCCAAACCAGGGGTCTTCCGGTGTAGCCCCAAGGAGCAATGCCAGTAAAATCCAGATGCTTCCTGCAGGCACAACGAATACCTCCAGCCAATCCTCAACACATAGTTCCGTTTTTCTGCGTATTTTTACAATTTGTAAGCTTGCCTTTATCAACAGAAACCAGATTATTTTTGATCCGGCGACCCACAATATGTCCGTCCCGTCTTCCTGCTTCCGGGGTAAAAGTTCCTTTCCGTAAAATATCAGCAATTCAGCGCACATTCCGCTTAAATACATAAAAACTGTCACAAGGATAAGTGTGCGGGCAGAATCCTTATATAGGTATCTTATCGTGCAAAAGAATAAGATTATAAATAGCGGCGCATTTAGCCAGGCAATTTCAAGATACGCCGCGTTGACATAAGTGATAATGTAAAAAACAGCAAAGTAGCCGCCCCATCCAAGCAGATCCCGCCGCCGACTGCGGTCTTTCGGGTCTAAAATATTCTCGCAAAAGATGCGCTGCAAAACAGTTGAAAAAATCCCTGTCATAAAGTGCGTCAGAATCAACCCCATATTTTCCCCTTCAGGCTTAGCAAATAGTATTTCTTGACATCTTCTTTATATTGTCTGCTTATTTCCAGAATCAGTCCGTTATCCAATGTGACTCTGTTTGCCGAATACTCTAAGATAAACAGCGGATTAACCAGGAAGGATTTTCCAAGCCTCAAAAACTTGATATCCGCTCTATTTACCACCTCCTGCACTTCTTCCATCTTTCCATAGAATACATGCTCATTTGTCATCAGGTTTTCCGAGGCTGTACTAATGTGAATCACTCTCTTGTCACTTTGAAAATAACGAATTTTTAGAAGCGGAATCCGATAATGCTTTTTACAATAGGAAAATGAATAGCAATCGTAAGAATTAAACCGCGTGTTTATGATGCAGGCCATCAACTCTTGAAGCACTGTCTGTTGCAATGGCTTTTTTATAACCGTATAGGATTGGACTTCCAGCATTTTCTGAAAATACTGATCGTAGCAGGTAACAAACACAATTACTGCTCTTGTATCTTTCTTCCTTATTAATCTGGCTGTTTCAATGCCGTTTATCCCCATCATCTCTACATCCAGAAAAATAATATCCATATTTCCCGTGATGTCTATTTCACATAACAAATCTTCGCCGCTTAAAAAGCAAAAGATTTTCGCGTTTTTTGAAAGGCTTGCCATGACCTCATGCATCATTTGCTTCTGCCGCTCTAATTCTTCCGGTATATCCTCACAAATTCCTATCCGTAGCACTATTCGTCCCCCATTTTATATTACATCGTGCCGTATCTCTTCTTTATATCTGATTTTGTGATGTTTCTTACCATAATGGCATTATAAAATGTATATTTATAAAATTCAAGGGGGAATTTTTCAATCTGTTTTCGATATTAGTATTACAATAAATCCCGAATGTTTTTTGTGGTTTTTTTATTTTTCATGAATACATTCTCGGCGGTTCCATTAGCCGAACTGTGTTTACCAAATCGTTATACAAAGCACAAAAAAGGGGAGCTGTAGCAATCGCTACAACTCCCCAATCAATTATAAATTCACTGCCCCAATTGCTCCGCCAACCATTCCGCCGTTACTGGATAAATCCTGTCCCGTTGAGGATGTAACAAAAATATTGTCACACTCACAATGGCAGGTGCATTCGCAATAGCAGGTTGCTCTTGCCTGCATACCAGTTACTGATGTTGCGGGTTGGTTTGTTAAGATCGCAAAACGCTTTAAGTACCATGTTCTTCTCTTTCATGTTTCACCCTTTATCTATAACCAAATTACCATTTTTTAAATGAAAAAGCACATCGGCCTGATCCGCAAATTCATTTGAATGTGTCACCGCTATAACACAGCGTTTATTTACATGTGCACTATTTTTTAACAATTCTGTAATATATCCCGCCGATTCGAAATCCAAACTTCCTGTTGGTTCATCCGCTAATAATATACTTGCGTTTGAAGCTAATGCCCTTGCAATTGCCACCCTTTGCTGTTGTCCACCGGAAAGTTTCTGAACATTTCGTTTTGCCTCTTCTCTGGTTATCCCTACTTGTTCCAGGATGGGAAAAGGAGATTCCGTAGTGACAAGGCTTATATTTTCAGCTGGTGTCATATAATCAATTAGATTATATGACTGAAAAACAAAGGCAATATTTTCTTTTCGATGTTTTTCCAAGCCTTTTTTTACTATACTTGATCCATTAACAATAATTTCCCCTTTTGTTGGAATATCCAGTCCCCCTATTAAAGAAAGTAATGTGGTTTTTCCGCAGCCGGACATCCCCTGAATCACATATAAAGTTCCTGCTTCAAAAGTATAGTTGATTCCTCGTATAACTGCTTTTTTATTCCCGTTATAACAGAAACCTAGATTTCGCAATTCTAAAACTTTCTCCACTTTTTATTCTCCTTCAATCCTTTTTTGCCAAAAGTTCCTTTGGCTTCATATTTATTATTTTTGCTGATGCAAGCAATGTAGAAATAACTATTAGCAATAAGCCTACCGTAAATGAAAGCACATAATGCTGTGGCATAATTTGAACTTGAAAATCAAATTCTTTTTGGCTGTAGCTGCCCGTCAATTGATCATATAGTTGGCTGGCGTCAAGTTGGCCGGCGCCGCTCGGCAAAATTTCCTCTGTCTGCTGATCCATATTTTCCATTTGTACATTTTGTATCTGCCTCAAAAAACTACTTGCCAGATTTTCAATAAAAGGGCTTAAAACATATGAGGCAGTAAAAGAAACGCTCGATATAATTAACACCTCTGCTACAAATTGCGCAATTACATTTCTTTTTGCTATGCCAAGTGAAATCAGTATCCCTACTTCTTTATTCCTTTCCTTTGTCCATGCAGCCAACAGCAAGGTCAAAACAACTGCAAACAGGAGCAAAATGACAACCATAAAGATATTAATCATGCCGCGCATAGAGTTTAATGGAGTTGACATTACATCATAATCCTCGCTGTCAATATCTAATTTCAACGTTTTATTTCTTAGTTCTGGTAGCGAAGACACTTGGTTGTATATATTTTGAATTTCCGCAAAATCATTAACAAAAATGTCTATTGATTCATAGCCAAATCCATCCGCAAGTTTTCCAAACACACGTTCTAATATTTTATAAGGAAGGAATCCCTGATTTCCTGCTCTGCCAGATATAGAAATGGCATTTTCCCCCTTTCCCTCAGTTCCTGTAAATATGCCAACAATCTCCAGCTTTACCAAAGCGTCATATCCCATAATGTCAGCATCAAGGCAATACAGTGTTATGGCGTCTCCCACATGCAAATTGTTATACTCTGCTAATTCACTTGAAATCATGATTGCATTGTCATCTTCCGCAGTGAGGTGCCTTCCTTCCTTTAACTGCAGATATCCATTTAAGAAACTGTCTGCTTTCTCTGAATCAATGGTCAGGTAATATGGCGACAATGCTCCATACTCGGTAGTGCTACTATTATATTGCGCCGGTAGGTACTCAAAATCTACCGCTGCGCCAAAAAATCCACCAGATATTGTACTCCCTATTTCCGAAACTCCCGGTATTGTCAGTATTTTATCAATAATTTCCTGGGTAATATAATCACCCTGATATACGGAGGCACTTCCCCATTCCTGTTCCGTTACTTGGCCATACCCGGCTTTATCCGTATCTATTTGAAGAACCAGTTTTTCACTGGCAGCCATCCTGATTTCCCAAAAGGCATTTTCGCTGGCTTGCTTCATTGCAGCACCCGCAAGCAACAGTAAAGAGACAAGGCATATGATAGCCACCAGAATAAGACTCTTTATTTTATGTCTAACCAAATATAATGACCCTCTTTTTATAAACTGCATTTCTCTCACTCCAATTTTGTTAAAATTTGTTGCGGTCGAAACCGCAAAATTGATAACTTAAATCCAAGACTTGATGCCATCATTAACAGCAATTCAACTACCAGTATGCGTAACAATGTAATAACATATATCTTCCAAACCGGCACGCCTATGCATGATATACCTTCAAAAACTTTTTTTTCCAATTCTTGTATTATTTCTTGTGACATTATTGCAGCCGCACCAGCCGCTACCAAGTATGCCATAAGAAATACAATCATCAATTCAAGAAACAACTGTAAGGATAATTCCGCTTTTGATTTTCCCAGAGACATTAGAATACCAAATTCCTTTATTCTACCTTTGTAGCTAAACTTCATAAATAATAGCAATACTATAATCCCAACCACTACAATTCCGCTTAACAGGGCATTTACGATTTTTCTTACAAATAAAATATTATCTTCCACTCTTTCATACCCAGTGGTATTTTTTTGTATAATACATTCGTTCTTTCCAAATCCGCTTTGCTTTCTCACATATTTAATAATGTCATCTGTCATGGCAGGATCTTTTACAAAAATTGTGGCAGCTGAATATTCCTCCGGCAGAGCCATATTTAACTGTTCCAGCAATGTATGAGTGGTGAACAACAGGTTTTCCCACCTACCAACAGTCGGCTGTAATTCTCCCCCCCCCCCCTGTTTTTTTAATATTGTATATATCCCAACTATTGTAGCAATTACCTGCTCTTCCGTATCCTGTAGTAAATTGACATATTCACTATCTATCATAGCCAGTTCCGCCGGTGCTATTGATACTGTATCCCCCACAGAATAACCATTATATTTTGCAAGTTCATCACTGATTATGATTGCAAATTTATCTTCAGGACTTATATGCCGTCCTTCTTCTAATTTAAATATTTCCCTTGTAAAATAATCATTTAACTCAGAATGGGTATCCCCATATGCAAAGCCCGCATTATTATTTTCTGAAGCGTTTTGTCCATGAATAAACTCTATATCTTTGCTAGACACTTCCCCTTTTTTTTGTAAATTAACAGAACCAATTTGTTTATTTTCACTGATTTCCTGGATCATCTGACTAGACAAAACCAACTTACTTTCGCCCATATCCTCCATATCCACTGTATTTGGATATATATATATGATACCTCCTATTTTTTCCCTTAGATTTTCTGCTATATGTCCCGTGAATTCCATTATATTACATCCCAGCAACACAAATGTGGTGATAAACATAAACAACGCAAATAAGATGCTGTTGCTCTTTTTATTACGCCTTATATAAATAAAAGACCTTTTAATGAGCGTCATATTGACAACCTCCGTTTATTTTTCTAATTATAATCATTTAAAATGTATTTCACGTCTACATAAGATGTATTTTTAATGTACTTAAGCACACAAAAAGGGCATTTGAGTATTAAAAAGCAAATGCACAAATGCCCTTACATTATTTCCAAGCAAAGCGTAAAACACACGCCATTCTCAATATTTTCAATTTTATAGAACGCCTCATGAAGTTCTAATATCGTTTTTACAATATATAATCCCAGGCCACTGCCACCTGTGTTCCGGCTTCTGGATTTATCAACTCTATAAAATGGATTAAAAAGGTTCCTTATGGCTTCTTCAGAAATCTGCGTGCCTGTGTTTTCCACTTTCAGCATACACTGATTCTCCCGCCTTGTCAGCCTGACCAACACCTCCTCCCCCTTAGGAGAATAAGTGATTGCATTGTTTATTACATTGGATATCGCTTTTTTTATTAAAGAACTATCAACCACACAGAATATTTTTTCTTCCACAGAACATTTTAATTTAACCGACCTACTATATGCATATTCCTCATAAGATAAACAGCAGGAATTTACCAGAGCACCCATATTAGTTTTTTCAGGATTCAGTTGATACCCTGTTCCCTCGATCTTGGAGACCGATAAGATTTCTGCCACCATATTTTCCAATGACTCAATGATCTCTTTCTCATAGGCCAGATACTTATCGCGGTCCTGATAAATCCCTATTTTATAAATCATTCCCTCTACACAGCATTTCAACAAAGTAATAGGGGTCTTAAGTTCATGCGACACCGCTGCAAAAAAATCTTTCCGCTCCTGCTCCATTTGCTTTTCTTTTACAATATCTCTCTGAAGAAGTTGGTTGGCATGATTCAATTCCTCCATTGTTGCCACTAAATTATCAGACATTTCTTCTAAACTATTCGCTAATATTCCTATTTCATCCTGCCTCGATGTATTAGGAGCCCAATCCACTTTCAGATCCAATAATGCCATTTGTTTAGACTTTTTACTTATGTCTATAATGGGCTTTGACACATATGTTGCACATATTAACGCACCTATAAAAGACAGAATGATGCCAAACACTAAAATGACCGGGCATAAACTTAGTAAGCTCTGCTTAACTTCATTTACTTTTTCTGTCGGAGCATATGTTATCAATAAAGCAGGATCTTTATCTATGCCATCTATTGTTTTTGTAATAATAGATGTTGTGTTTTCAAAACTAAAATCTTTCAAATAAGCCATACCATATTCATATAGTACTGTCAATTCCCCATTCGCACCACTGGAAGATAATCTCACCATTGTTTTATGTGCATTACAGAATTTTTGTATGATTATCTCATGATTATGCATCTTATCTTCCTGTATATCATTATATAGTTGTTCAAACTCTTCTTCAAACTGCTTAGTAACCTGATTGCGAAAGGTTCTGGGCATATAGACCAATATCCCAATATAAATCATAAGGCTTGTAACAAATAGCATCCCTAAAAATATAAAAAAAATTTTTAAAGCTATGCTTCTTTTAATTATGCCCAACAATTTTATATCCCACCCCTCTTACCGTTTCTATGCAATCTGTATTTAATTTTCTTCTCAGATTCATAATATGATGATTTACAAGACGATCATCACATTCATAATATTCATTACCATGGATTTTTTGCATCAGCCTTTCCCTTGATAAAACCATTCCCTGATTCTGCAGTAATATTTTTAGAATTTTAAACTCAATGCTTGTCAAAACAATTTGTTCATTATTTACATATACCTCATATTTCTCCTTATTTAACCGAATATTTCCACAAACTAAATCAGAGGACTCCATCCGAAAACCCTGTCTCCTTCTTAGCGCTGCCTCAACTCTTTTCATTAAAACAGGAAATGAGAAAGGTTTTGTAATATAGTCATCTGCCAGCACATCAAAGCCTTTAATTTGATCCTTTTCATCGTCCAAAGCTGTCAGCATTAAAATTGGCACATCCGACTCCTGGCGGATCAATTCACATACAGCATAACCATCCATCTTGGGCATTAAGATATCTAAAATAATTAAATCATACACATCTTTTTGAAAGGCTTTTATTCCCTCTACCCCATCGCTGGCCAAATCTACTATATATCCAGATTGTTCCAGGCAAGCTTTTAAAAAATCCTGTATTCCTTTTTCATCTTCTATTACTAATATTTTCCGTCTCATTTCGATTTCTCCATACTCGTTAACCAATGTTCCCCAGTAATTTAATTGTTATGCCATTATACAATATTAGACTCTCAATAACAATCCTAAATTTCAGTATATAGATTCTCAAAACAAAACAATGACGTATTTTGTTTTACCTGTCATTTTTGTTACATTTCTGCACCGGGGCAGAAAAGGAATTTTCTATAACCCAGACCATGTCTGAAACGTGGCATCTACATATTGACTGTTAAGGAAAAAGACGGCGACAATGCCAAAGGCTCTGATTTAAGCAGGGAGAAAATTTCCGCCGCCACTTTCTGTGCTACGGAAAACCTCTGTCATTTCATCTGGCGCGTTCCACAAGGAAACCTGCTCCACACAAACATAGGTTCTACAATAATACATATATCTTCTGGCAAATGCTTTTCCAGATAAGAATCCAAAGTCCCCAGTTTCACAGACCCCTTATTTTGCAGACAAATATACCAGCGAATCATATTGTTCAGCACATCCTGACCGAATAATTCATTGTAGCATCCCTCATAATCATTAACATTGAGAATTTCATAAAAGGAAATTCCTCCTCCGTCTTTTCCACATCGACATAGTTCCCATCCTTATCCAAAAAACCTTGAAATGTGCTGCTGATCCAAGCGCTTTCCGTATTTTTCCGCCCACATAGCCTATTTTACATGCTTTACAACTATTTCGTCAAAAATATACTTTTCCCGTTTCATTTCAGCCTCCCGTACATGATTTATTAATTTTCAAGCAATGCAATATGTCTTTAATTTGTATTTTAGCACATATTTCTTAGTTCTGCCAATCCATAGCCAGAAAAAGCGCATAAATAACCACATATATACAGGGCCACCGTACAATCACGGCAGCCCTCGTTACAAAATATCGCAGCATATATACGTTCAATCCTTTTATCCAAATTAAAACGTTTCCTATTTCCGTTTCATCCCCCCGTAACCCCCGCCAGCACATCAAACACCCGGCGCAGGTTCAGACGACCGTATCCCGAGTATGTCAAGTTAGTGTCACGAACTTTTTGAGGTTTTTTCAGGGGAAAAATCTGGAAAACCGCATAAATTCGTTGGGAGTATGTGGAATTAGTGTCAAGTTGGGTGAAAATTGATGTAGGATTAGTGTCAAGTTACCGCAAGACAAAAATACAATAATTCTCACAAAATCTATTATGTATATTTGATGTGCAATTTATATCCTTTCCAAGAAATGCTTATTCTCTTAGTATCCCCAATATTGCGGTGCTAAAAATGGCTTATATTATTGTATTTGCTCATCTTAAAAGCGAAATAATTAGTTTCACCCATTAAAAAATTATGGCATTTTAACTCCTAACTTCCGATTATGATTACTAGCATATTATTTGTTGAATACGCCATCCCTATCACGGTAAATGATGGTGTCAACAAGTTTCCTTCCCCATAACTATTTCCAGAATATTTAATTCTGCCATTCGCATCACTTAATGATGTTATATTATTTCGGGTTGTAAAAATTCCCTCATTCAACCAAATACCATTTTCCCAAAGAACAGAAGACCAATGATTACCATCGGGCCGAGTGCAATCTACTGAATTAACATTTTCTTGCGCCAATATATTACAGGCGGTATTTAATTGTTCTGAAAAACTTAAATCATTTAATCCAGCAGCTCTTCGTTTCCCATTGATTAATGCTAATAATTTATTGGAGAAGTCGTTTTGAGGAATTCCAATATTAATAGTAATATTTCCACCAGGCTCTATACTTTCCGAAGAATTTGGCGACTGCGAAATAACAGTTGCATTCCCTCCTAAATAATATTCAATATTATATGTGTAACCGTTTTGAGTACATATACTAATTGCAGTAGTTTCATCCTTACCTATTAAATCTGGTGCTGGCGTGAACGGTGCTGGTGTAGGCGGTGCCGGTGTAGGCGGTGCCGGTGTAGGCGGTGCCGGTGTAGGCGGTGCTGGTGTAGGCGGTGCTGGTGTAGGCGGTGCTGGTGTAGGCGATCCATTTAAAACTAAAGTTGCATTTGTATTTTCTGAATTTTGTTCTGCGCCAACGTCATCTCTTGAGTTTATCAAAAATTCTCTCTCTTTATCAACATTGTAGTCCTCTTTACTCAAATAATTATACAGAAACAAAATCAAAATAGTCGTAATAAAAAAAACAATAATTCCTTTTACTATTCTTTTAATTTTGTCAATTCTATTTTTATCTTCCATGTTTGTCTTCCTTTAAAAACAAATTATAAACTTTGCACTTTTTCTTTAAAAGATCAATCTCCCCTGAATCTACTATAATCCAATATTCGCCCCAAAGAAAAATTTTTTTCTTTATGAAATCATATACAAATTTTACTCTCATTCTTAAATCTTCTTTTAAAAAAAAGTTTCTATGTTCTTCCAAAGATACCATTTTGTTCCTGGCTTGATTCAAATAATTAATGATATATTCATTATAGCATTTTAAATTTACTTTAAAAAGAAATTGCGTTGGAAAGCTAGAATTATTTAATGGATAATTCCCACAATGTTTTACAGCAACAAAGAAAAAACTGCAAGCAGAAATCAATTTTTCATAACTGTTCCAAAAACATTTTTTTTCTATTATATATCCAATTATCAAATTCTGACCTTTTCTTCTACTATGCCTTTCCTCATAAGAGGTAGGATAAATATGAAAAACTACAACTTCATTTTTCCTATTTATTACTTTAATTAAATTTAGTGCCAAAATATCATTAGATAACCTATTATAAGCATAGTCTACCAGAAAAGAGTAGTCGCTTTTTATTGATTCATTAATATAAAAAATAATATCTTGTAAGTCTCCATATGGTAATATTATAAATGGCTCTATTTTCTCTTTTTTCATTTTTTACCTTTTAACATAAACTTTTTATATTTTCAACTAATTCACTTATCCCCCAACCTTTTATGGCACTTCCATATAATATGTTATCTGAATAATCATTAAGCATCTGCAAATCATCCCTTTCCCCATATATACTTTTAATTTTTAAATGATTTTTGTCTTCTAAATAATCTTGCTCTGTTCTATATATCAAATCGCACTTATTAAAGAAAACAATGATTTTATTTGCTCTTTTTATTGCTTTACTTGTTTTCAAGACTTGAATTAATGTTGTAGCCCTGATAATTTCCTTAATTATATATTCATGATCTGCCTGCGAAAATATATTTTCTTTTGTAAATGATATTACATATACCACTACTCTCTTTTCACTTTTATAAAATGCAAATTTTTTTAACTCATCCATCATTTTCCCTAATTCATTTCCCGGATTATCATACAATCGTGGGTAAATGTCCTTATTTCCAGATGGAATTCTACTACCTTTTGATACTTTACGGGATTTTGTTGATGTTGATTCAGCTAACAGTTTTCCTTCAGTTATATTTGGGTCTTCAAATCTTCTAACAATCGTAGTTTTTCCTGATGAAACCCCTCCCATAAAAATTGTATCAATTTTCCTAAACGTTATAACCTTCTTTATTATGCATAATATAGCCCCCCCTACCCCGACTCCGCAAATAATCCATATTAAAACTTCCCCTAAATAGCTATCAAAAAATCGAAATATAACATTAAATATTTTATGCAGAGTTACATTACTACTACTATCGCTTACTTTCCATACTCCATTTTGACTTTGGGTTGCATTATTTTGAGCTTTTATCTCTTCCGCTGTAGCAATATCAAGGTCAACTAATTCTGCTAGACCATTTTCCAGTAGTGTTATTCTTATTTTATCGTCGTCAAATATATCTTCTTTATTCTCTATGCAATACTCTGCTCCATCTTTCACATATAGTATCAAATTAGATAAATTGATTTTTTCATCATAAATTATCTGTTTATAATATACATTTGATAAGATGTCATCTTCGCCTTTGGTAAAACATATATAATATTTGCCCAAAGCCGGATATTCTCCCGTAACCAAATACGCAACATTTTCAATATGAAACATCATCCAACACGTACATATTATAAAAAATAGAAACAAAACAAAATATATTATCCATCTTAATCCCTTATGTAACATGTATACTTCCCCTTTGTCCTCAGTCCAAATAGTATGCAATAACTATATTGTAATTATTGTATCATATTTTTAATAATATTTCCATAAAAATCAGTGGATTTTAGAAAATCTGAAAATATTTTATAAAAAGACTGACATTTTATTTATTACACCACACAATAGAACATATCTTGTTCTCCTTAATAATATAAAAAATATCCATGAGATACTATAACACACAGCATCTTATGGACATTTTTTATATAACTATAATTATACACCTGATTTTGTAAATGTGAAAATATAAACCACTACTTTTACTCCAAAAAATTCCACTCAATCTCCACCCGTTTCCCCTTATATACCGTCACCTTTTTTACAAAAACATCCACCACCTCCTGCGTCAGCTCCTCCAAATGCGAAAAGCGTATGATCTGTTTCATATCCTGAAGATCCTTTCCTGTCTCTTCCTCCACCCTGTCATGTTCCGCCTCTGCCGCCTTTATCTTACCCGCCAGTTCCTCCATCTGACCATCCAACTGATCGGCCCTGCTGCGGTATCTCTCAGCATCCATCTGGCCATCCGCATAGTTTTCGTACAGGGAATCCTTTTCTTTTTGCATATCGTGGTATTGTTTTCTGTATTGCCTGGCTTTTCTGGCAAGTCCCTTCAGAGCCTGTTTCTGAAACTGCTCCAGATCCCCTCGCTGCTTTAACAAATCGCCCCTGCGCAGCAGTTCCTGGTTTAATAGTGTGAGTACCATTTCCTCCAGGATAGACGCATTGATATAGGTACAGCACTCCGGTATCTGCAAAATGGCATGTTGACTGCACCAGAAATACCGTGGGAATCTTTCTCTTTTAGGCTTATACTTCAGAGCGTATCCGCACCCGCCGCAATATATTTTCCCGGTCAGCGGATGCTTTTCCCGCTTTCTTTTCGTGGAGTGTCCCAGAGCTTTCTTTGCGGCACGGGCAAAAAGCTCCGGTGTCACCAATGGCTCATGGTGGTTTTCAATTACTTTCCATTCGCTTTTGGGAACTGCAATTCTGCCCTTGCTGCCAACGGACTTACTGATGGTCTTTCCGTAGGCCATTTCCCCAAGGTAGAAACGATTGTCCAATATTCCACGGACAGCGTTCATGCTCCAGGTGTGTTTTCCCTTTGGGGGCTTTTTATCAGGATAACGCAGTTGGCGCGCCGTGGGAATCTGCTGTGCGTGAAGTTTCTTTACGATCTGTGCGGTGCTCATACCCTCTGCCGCCAGGGAGAAGATATAGCGAACGATCTCCGCCTCTCTTTCATTGACGATCACAGTGTTTTTTACTTCCCTGCTTTTTTCGTATCCCATGGGAGCCTGGCCAAATGCATATTCCCCGTCTGCGCATTTGCTGTCAAGGGATGCTTTTACCTTGACGGATATATCCTTGCTGTACAGGTCATAGAGCAGAGTCTGAAACGCCGTGTCCAGAGTAATTGCTGCGCCGTCATGCTCTCTGCTGTCATAGCCGTCGTTGATCGCTATGAAGTCCACCCCCATAAAGGGAAATATCTGGCTCAGATAAGTTCCCATCTCTATATAATCTCTGGAAAAGCGGGACATATCTTTCACCAGGATACAGCCGATCCGGTTCTGCCTGACCTGTTTTAGCATTTCCTGCATCCTAGGCCGTTCCATGTTGGTTCCGGTAAAGCCGTCGTCGCAAAATTCAATCACTTCACTGTCCGCCAGCTGGGTGTCACGGCCTATGTATTCCAGCAGATATTTTCTCTGACTGCTGATGCTGTTGCTCTCTTCCTGCCCTCTTTGCCTCATTTCCGGCTGGGCATCCTCCTGGGATATCCGCAGATAAATGGCTGTTCTTTGCTTTTCACGCATGCCATTTCACCCCCTTTGTCCAGATGTCGCCGTAGGTGAACACGATCTCTACTCGTTTGCCCGGATAGACATATATCTTCTCGATCAATGCCTCCACCAGATCTCTGGTCAGTTGTTTTTGGGTTTTCAGCTTGACAAGGGAGCGCACTGTCTTTAGGTAGGTTTCCCCTTTCTGTTTCAGATTCTTTGCCATCTCCTGATACTGGCCTTTCTGTTTTTCTAATTCCATCAGCCGCTCGTCTTTCCAGAGCCGGTAGCAGACATATTCCTCCTGGGCCAGCTTTCCAGTGCGGTATGCCATGTATTTCTCGCCCTCTTCCTCTGAAAGCGCCAAAAGCTGCCTGTCTGTCTGCCGCTGTTTTTGCTCCAGTTCCTGTTGTTTCTGCCGCACCAGAGCCTGCCCCTGCTCCACATAATCTTTTTGCTTTTTTAACCAGGTGGCAAACTCCGTCTGAAACAGGACAGACAGAATATCCGTCAGCTCTGTCTGGGAAATTCTGTTCGTAACCGTACCGTGCTCTCTTTTTGCGCTGATACTGTTCAGGCAAAAATACCCCTCCCTGCGTTCCCGCCTGCCGTCCACATATTCTTGAACATGGCTGTTTCTGGTCATCTTCCTGCCGCAAACACCGCAGTAAAGCACCTTGTCAAATATATTTTCTTCGATCGGACAGCCTTGCGTGGGATGCCCGTGGCTGTTCGTGCGTTCCTGAATTTTGCGGCAGATATTCCTAGCCTGTTCGTATAATTTCAGGTCGATCAACGGCTCATGGGTGTGCTCTCTTTTTACCCATTCCTCTTCCGGCTTGCGGATACGGTTTTCTTCCTTTCTTGCCGTAAGAGAAGTTTTGCCCTGTACCAAGGCGCCGATATAGGTCTCGCTTTTCACGATCCGTTCCACGGTGCCCCTGCTCCAGCCTCTGTATTCTGTTCCTGGCGGACAGTAAACCTCCCCGCTTTTCCTATATGCGGACGGCGGATTGATCCTTCTTTTATTCAGCCAGTCCGCCACGGCCTGACAATTTTCCGTCTCCACAAACAGCTCATAAATTACACGGACGATCTCTGCCGTGTTCCTGTCGGGATGGAGCCGCCTGACCCGTCCCTCCTGATATGCCTCGTAGCCGTAAGGCGGTAGGCCTCCCACATAGGAGCCCTCATCCCTGCGCTGTTTCAGGGACAGCTTTGCCTTGGCGGAAAAGTCTTTGGCATACATGTCGTTTACCAGATTTTTTATCTCGGATGCCATCTGCCCTGTGTTACTGCCGTCTGCGCCGGTGTCGTACCCGTCCGCAACCGCAATGAACCGGACGCCCAAAAACGGGAAGATCTTCTCTATGTAATTTCCTGCCTCCAGGTAGTTCCTGCCAAATCTGGACAGATCCTTTACAATCACACAGTTAATGTCGCCCAGCCGCACATCCTGCATCAGTTGTTTAAAGGCGTCACGGTCGAAATTCGTCCCTGTTTTCCCCAGGTCGGTATAACGGCCAACGACTTCTATCTTATCTTTGTGCCGCCGGTTCCAGTCCTCCACATATTTCTCCGCAATCTCGATCTGCACTTCTGCAGATTCGTTCTTTTTCATATCCTGATCTGAGGACAGTCTGGCATAGATGCCCGCCTTATACAGCCTGGTTCCCTGCTGTTTTTTCTGTCCTGTTCCCTGGGCTGCAGCTACGGCGCTGCCGGGGGCATGGGCGCGCTTTGATATTCTCCCCATATTACGCCCTCCTTTCCATTCCGGCGGGTGCATTTTCCACCGCATTTCCCGTATGGAGGTATGTCAAGGAGGGATCGGAGGCTGTCTTTTCGTTAAAGTCCGCCATGGCCCGGTACTGATCGGTAAAGTAGAATTCTACCTCCACTCGCTTTCCCTCATAGACCCAGATCCTTTTCACAAGGCTGGCAAGGGTATGGCGGTCGATCTCCTTTAACTCCAGAGAATTTTTAAAGGATTCCAGCCGTCCCGCACTGAGTACGCCGGATTTAAACAGTTCCCGGACCAGCCGCTCCTGGCTTTCCTCCGCCGCTGACAGTGTATCCGCCTTTCTCTGGAATTCGCCGTGGAGCCGTTCAAACTCCTCCTTTGTGATAACGCCTGTGCGCAGATCCTCATACAGTCCTGCGCACAGGCTGTAGTATTTATCCTGCTCCTGTTTCAGACGGGCAATTTCCTTATTGTAATGGATAACTGCCTGCAAGTTTGCCTCGCGCTCCTTTGCCTGTGCGAACAACCGCTCCTGTTGCAGAAAGGCATTGGCATACCGGCGGAGGGCAGTTTCAGTCAGTTCCCTCAATACCGTCTCCTGGATGCTGTGGCGGCTGCATCCCTCCCCACGGTTCTTTGTGGAGCAGATATAATAGATTTTTTCCGTCCCCTTATAGCGGTTGACCCTCCTCACCATCTGTTCTTTGCAGTCTCCGCAGAACAGCAGCCCCATAAACGGACTTACCTCTTTCCTCTCCGGGCTGATGCGTCCGTCCGATTGAAAGAGGTTCTGCACAATGGCAAAATCGTCCGGAGAGATAATGGCCTCATGGGTGTTTTCCACCCGCACCCATTCCTCCCTCGGTTTTTCCACGCATTTCTTTATCTTGTAATTGATCCGCCCTGTTTTTCCCTGTACCAGATGGCCCAGGTAGGTCTCGTTAGTCAAGATCCGTTTGACCGCTATATCGCTCCACCTGGAACTGTTGCCCCCTGAAAAGCCGCCCCGGTAGTTGAGCCCCAGGGATTTCTTATATTCCCTGGGACACAGGATATGGAGCTCGTTCAGTTTCTCCGCGATGGCGGTGACCGCCATACCCTCAATCTTCCAGGCAAAAATTCTCCGCACGATCCCGGCGGCGTAGTCGTCCACCAGCAGCTTGTTTCTATCCTCCGGCGATTTCCGGTAGCCGTATACGGCGAATGCCGCCAGGTATTCCCCGTTCGTCCGCTTGACTGCGAGCTGGCTTTTGACTTTGGTGGAAATATCCCGGCAGTAGCTGTCATTGATGAAATTTTTTACCGGCAGCACAATGTTCCGTTCCCCGGCGTCGGCTGAAAAGCTGTCATAATGGTCGGTGAGAGCGATAAATCGCACTCCAAGGGTCGGAAATACCCGTTCCAGATATCTCCCGGTCTCGATGTAATCCCGCCCGAAACGGGACAGGTCTTTCACAATGACGCAGTTCACCCTGCCCGCCTCAATGTCGCTCATCATTCTTTTAAATTCTGGTCTGTTGAAATTGCTGCCGGAATAATTGTCATCCGCATAGCAGTCAAAGAGTTCGATATCTGTCTGCTCTTTGATAAAAGAGCGGATCAACTCTCTCTGGCTGCCGATGCTGTTGCTCTCGGCTCTGAATATGCCATCTTTTTCCCCCGTGTTTCCAGAATCAGCGGTGGCTCCCACTTCGCTGTCCTCCCTGGAGAGGCGGAGATACATGGCCGCATAGAAATGTTTTTGTTCTTTTACTTCTTTCATGGTATCACTCCTGACTCAATTTCTCATGTCAGAGAAAAGCCGATGGCTTTCAAGAACCCAAGTCAGGAGTTCCACTGATTTGTCCTGCCATCAGAGTAACATAATAATGTTTATTGTGCAAGCCCTATGAAAAATAATTTATAGGTATATTTCTGACATTCTCCGCAGATATTCCGCCATCTTGTCATCTATGGTGGCTCCGCTCTCCTGAAACCGGACTTTTACCACATAGTCCCCGATCCGGTTCACATAGACATTCTTGGTCTGTCCGGCAAAAGCAGCCAGCTTTTTCTCCACTGGCTGCGAGCTGTCAATTTCTATCTCCCGCAGATCGGTGAGTTCATTGATATCCACTGTCCGAATATCCACCTCTGCCATTTGGGTAAGGGTATCCTCCGTCAGTTCCAAGGCTGCCGCCCCCTTTCCTGATATGCCTGATTTTTGCAATGACTGTACACCGGTACACCGCTGTGGCTTTTTCCGACGTTGTGCGCTGTCCTATATTTATTTTATTGTTCCGCCGGATTGTCCTATGACCATGGCACAGCCTTTTCTTCTGGGCCTGGCCTTTATGAACGCTTGCCATGCCAATGACATTGAACAGCCTCCGTTCATCTTTCCGGTTCTACCCAGACCTGGCAAACTTTCTTTACACTGTGGAGGCCAGCCAAGTTCGCCTGTAATCTTTCCAGTTTGGCCTATCACCGGAAGTACCCTATCCCTCATTCTCAAAATATCCATCCGGCTTATTGCTCCTGATAAACCGCCCCACATCCTCGATCCTGTCCGTTACGGGCATGTCCGGCAGCGCCGCCAGAATATCATTCCTGTACCGCCCACCGGCACGGCAGTCCAGTATGGAGAACACACAGGTATCCGACTCCCTGCGGATGCCCCGCCCGATCCACTGACGCAGTTTCATCAGCATCCCCGGCACAATCACCTCCGACAGATAGCCGTGAAAATCCTCATACTGGGACTTCTCATACTCCAGCACCGGATCAGGCGTGGGAAAAGGCAGCTTTACCACCACCAGAGAGGAAAGAATATCCCCGGCCAGATCAATGCCCTCTCCTGCGCTGTCACTGGCCAGCAGTACCCCGTTTCCACTCCTGCGAAACTCCCGAATGGCCTCCAGCCGCCCCTTTCCCATAAAAAACAGGGGAAACTCCGTCACCTTCGCTGAAAGCTCCCGGAATATGCTTTCCATCATCTCATAGGAAGTGAACAGCACCAGCGTATGACCGTGGCTCTCCCGGATCAGCTCCTCCAGCCGCCCGGCCACCGCCTCCCGGTAGGCTCTCTTGCCCCTGTCCGGAAAGGGCATATCCACGGGCAAGTACAGGAGGGCATGATTCCGATAATCAAAAGGGGATGCCTTGCTAACTGCCATAAGCCTGCTCTGCCTCAGCATGTCAATCCCTGTCTGGCACATAAAGCGGCTGAAATCGCCGCCCACAGATAGAGTGGCGGAGGTCAGTAGGCAGCGCCTTTCCCGGCTCCACAGATCTTCATATAGGATGGAATCAAGCTGCCTCGGCAGAGCGCAGAGCTTACAGGCAGTGGCCCCGGTCTGTTCCAGCCAGCAGATAAACTCTGCGGGAGCAAACAGCAACAAAAGTTTCTCTCTCTTCTGCTCCAGCCGTTCTGCAAGGCGCCGGTATACCCTGTCCCGGTTCCCCGTTGCCATAAAAAGCGCTGACAGGCTTTTTAACACCGCCGACAGCGCTTTCAAGGATAACAGGCTGGAGGGCGTTACCACCACTTCCATGCAGTCATGATCATACCGCATACCTGCGCCATTCTTTACTTTTTCAAAGAGTGCAAAATTGTGTTCCAGCATTTCTTCGCACAGCGCCACAGCCGCCATCCGCTCCGGGCGGTTTGCCGTGGCCCGGTAAACGCTGGCCGCCACCCGCTCCAGCTCCACACTCTCAAGCTGGATTCCATACATCTGTCTTGCCGCCTCCGGCAGCTTGTGAGCCTCGTCAAAGATCAGCACTCCGTGCTCCGGGAACAGCCCACCCCTGCCGTCCTTTCTGCCAAGCACATCCGCCAGGATCAGGTTGTGGTTGGCGATCTGAAAATCCACTTCTCTTCGGTTGGAATGCTGTAAAAATGTACGGTAGCGGCAGACACTGTAAAGGCCGCAAGTCCTTTGGCAACGCTCCACACAGATCCGCTCTTTCACATAATCCGTAAGCGGCAGACCGTCCAGGTCGATGGGGCAGGCCCCGGCAAAAAGCGCCGTCAGTACGCCGATCAGCTCCTGATCCTCCGGCCTGTCGTTGTGCCTGATTGAAAGCAGATAGGTCTTTACCCTGCTGTCGCAGGCGTAGTGGTTCTTGCCCTTGCGCACCGCAAAGGTAAGGGGATTCTCAATAATCTTGTGTTTCAGCAGAATATCCGATATCTGGGGTATATACTCCTCCGTCAACGCTTTCTGCAAGGCGATCGTGGAAGTGGAGATCACCACTGGCCGCCCCTCCTCATGAAACAGGCGATAGATTACCGCCGCCAGCAGATATGCATGGGTTTTCCCGGTTCCCACTTCCGCCTCGCAGAGCGCTATCTTTTCTCTCTCCATGGCCTCCAGCATCGTCAGGGACAGGGATAGCTGGTTTTCCCGCAGGGCCAGCCCGTACTCCGGCAGGATATCATGAAAGATATGTGCCAGCAGCCCGCTGGCCCTGGCTTGAATATCCTGCGCAAATCTTCCGCCGCCCGACTGGGCCGTCATCTTCTCTATGGCTCTCCGGTATCCCGCCTCGGAAAGCTGTGTGGGCCTTGAAAACAGCCGCTTGGTCTTTAAGGTAGTCAAGTCCACCATGCGGTAACTGTATGCCGTCCCTGTAAAATGCTCCAGCAATACACCGCTCTGGGTGGTAAGTACAATCCTGTCGTCAGGCCGGAGCAGCCCGGCCTCATGTATTTTATTCCGAATGTCTGCGGTGCAGACGATCCATTCATCTCGCAATTTTCAGCCTCCTTTGTTGTCCTATAGGAGCGATACATGCATACGGTGGAAAACGGCAATGGTTGGCTGTCTGCTGACAAAGGGGCCGGTTCCGCCGCATGGTATCTATCGCTCCGATAGAAGTTGTAATCGTGCAAAGGTGTGGCCGATGTTCCGCTGGTAGGAAGATGGTTATACCCTCTTCACGGACACCATAAAAGCCGCCCCCTGTTCTCTCTCAAACAGGGGTGATGCGTTCTCCCATTTTTCAGGGCTGCCGTTTTTCGGCAGAAGTACCATGATACGTGACAGGGGTCATCGCAATCCGCCCCACCACAGGGCGTCACGGCTACGGATGGTATCGCTCGGAGTATGCCTGGCTGTATAGCCCCGGCACATCGTCTTGGCGCATCCAACGCCTGTCGCTTTCGGTTTCCCGGCCTGTCAACATGTATCCGCCACACCTGTATAAAGTTTTCAATGTGCGGGTAAAAGGACGGTAAAATATTCCTTTCACCCAACGTCAAAAATCCGGGGGTGTGACGAGTCATTCCTGATAAAATTTTTTCAGTTTTTTCTCCGCCCATTTGAGGCTGTCCCACACCGCCCGCTGATGAACTCCCTCCTGGCTGGCGATCTGCCGGGTAGATAATCCCTCAAAAAAATAAAGCAGGAAACGCCGCCGCTGTACCGGGGTCAGTTTCCTGCTTTGCAATAATTTTTTTGCCGCATCCAAGGCTTTTTGTTCTTCGCCCTTTCGGATCAGTTCTACGTCAATTGCTGGGGCCGTGGCAATGGTGGTCTCCTCCATCCCTCTCATGCTCACATTCAGACGGCTTGTCCTATGTTCCTGTCTGTCCTGCCAGTAATAAATCTCGTCTGACAGAGCTTTTAATTCCACAAAATCGGCCTCTGTTTTATCTGGATTATTGTGCAGATAATCTTCTTGAGTTACTTCTACAATGCCGTCAGCAAATTTATAGACAATGCCCTGACTGTATCTATTCAGGGCATAATCGCTGTCTTTATAGTTCCTCATTATCCTTTCCTCCGAGTATGAATTTTTGAATTCAAACCCGGAATGGAGGGGCACGGCACTGAACAAATCGACAATAATCGACAACAGGCGGCTGCAGAAATTCTACAGCCGCCTGTTGGGATCGTATATAAGTAAAGATTACTTCTATAATATTTCTTATTTCATTCTCTCTTTTTCTGTAATCTATGGTACTTTCTCACCCAGCCAGACTATACATACGAAGGTAGGAGACCGCTCTCCGTTCGCAGAAATGTGGCTAGTATCGTTCTCGGTTTGCTCTTACTTCCATGCAACCAACTACATATACAACTTATAGTATAAGCGATGGGATTTATCCTATGATATGTTGGTTTTAGTAAGTACCATGTTTATAGAATAACAAAATGGCTGAGAAAATCAAGTATAAAGAAGAAATATGCGCATATAAAGAAAATCTCCGTCTGATATAGACAAAATTACATAAAGACTTAAATATTCCGACACGGGAAAATGTTACGAACATTCACAAAATCAAATATGTTTCGTCAAATGTACCAATTACTATTTCGGCCAACACTATGGAAAGGATGCTGACAGGAAATCTTTAATTATGAGTTTTGATGGATATGTAAATGAACTAAAGACCTTTCTTTTCCGCTGATCATGAGGTTACACCGCAAAAACTCAATAATGAAATATACCCCCTCATAAGCTGCAGTAGCAACAGAGCCTGAAATAAGCATTTCTTATTAATCCCCTTGATTATGTTCCCGCAAGTCTGGCCTTTGTTTAGTGTCAGGTATGTGTTTCACAATGTCAGATACCTCACAATTCAGTATTTCACAAAGATGATCTATGGTATCAAGATTTACATTTTTGTCATGTCTTAATTTATACCACAAACTGCGGCTTATTCCATGCTTGTTGATCAGTGCATAGCCTGTTACTTTCTTTTTCTTCATTGTTCTCCATAGTGGTTCAAATGTCATCATTACTTATTCCCTCTTCATTTATTATATTCTCTCAATCACGACACTAAAATTCTCTTTATAAAGAAATCTCTTTATCGTGACACTCTTTTAGTTCTGATCTTGTATATTCATAATATATATTTTGCATTTTTGTATAGAATGTCAGTATCTGCATTCACAATCATTAAAAATGCGAATTGCAGTGTTGGAACAAAAATATCTGCAAAGCAATACTATCATTACAATATTAAAAAGATGATTGAATATGTATCTAAGCAATCCTGCATTAAACAGAGAAACGGTAAAGAGAACTACATGTAGGCTTACAAAACAGGCAAGAAAAAAAGAGCGATTGATTGCCCTTTTTTCTTGCCTGTTTTGTGCTCCCGTGTTTAAGAAATTTATTTTGATTATTGTCAAGCCGCCGGATTTATTTACTTATACAGAGAAAACCTATGCAGTAAAAAATGGTAAAACAAAAATAATGCAGGTTTCCTCGCCGTTTAATGTACGGATAGAGGAAACCTGTTTTTTATTTCTAAAGACGGAACAGTATTTTACTCCACCATTAAATGCAACAAAGTGGTCATGTAAAATATTTATGTTTACGTTTTGATTCATAGATTATCACATCTCTTAAATTATGTTATTGGCTAGTTGGGAGGCACACTTTCTGAAATAAGTTCTTCGTAGGTACAATTGGGTGTGTTGGAAACATGGCACAATAAATCTGTAATAAAGTCCCAATATTGATTAGTGTCCAGCTTGGTAATAAATGAAATATTATTATTGCTGCCGGAATTATTCAAAATAAGTTTCCCATATTCAGCACTTGTTATATCATCGTTTATATCAGCATTAACATTTTGATATTGAACAACGACAGACGGTATTATATAAATCGTTGCGGCAATTGCATCGGCACAACTATCTTTTCTATTAGTATCCCTACGGTATAATCCCCCTTGATTATCAACCCAAAACCTTGAAATCTGAGTAGTACCCTTTTCTTCAAGCAAATCGTATACCGCTTTGTTAATTTCCACATCATTAACTACTTCATGCGGAATCATCGTTTGCTTTGGAAAACTTGCGTTCATACATACTTTAAAAGCGGTTGCATCATAAAAACAATTAAAATCTGCATACGGTGTGTAAGTTCCTTTCTCTCCCAGAATACCGCCAAGATATATAATTTCATTTACATTTTGAGCAAAATCAGCATCCTGTTGACAAGCTAAAGCAATGCTGATCGGAGAGCCAACTGAAATAATGGTGATTTCATTTTTGTTATTGGACACGATATCCAACAGAAATTCGACAGCGGAAACTTCCTGCGGTGTTGTCTGGGAATATCCCCATTTCCTTTCATAATAATTTCCAAGATCATGGAAATTATGGGGGTCTACATAGTTGTCAAGATTGGCCATTGCTCCCCAGTTATCAATTGTGCCAACAATTTTGCGCTGATCTTCTAAATTCCGAAATCCATTTAAGGGTTCGTCAGTACCTATATATACCGGTATGTCTGCTCGCCCCCAAAGTTCAAGCTGGCGTAAAGCAGCATTTGTACCAACAGATACAAAGGAATTTCCACCAGTAACAGTTACTCCAACCAAATCAATCAAGCCTATGTTATCTGCCTGAACTAAGATAGACAAGCAGAATGCATCATCTCCCAGAAAAGTCATATCTGTGTCTAATACAACTTTCGGCTTTTCTTCACTTACACTGATATCATATGTCTGTGAAAGATAACTCAGTGATGCATTGTTTTCTTCTTCGGTAAATTTAATTACATCTTCTACAGGATCGGACGATTCAACTACTGTTTCTCCGTTATTTTGGTTATCTGAAGTTTCCGTATTGAAATTATTTCTTTGGTTCGAACAGCCTGCCAAAAAAAATAATAAAAATGATATTAATAAAAGAAAGCCGTTTTTTTGTTTATTCATTTTATTTACCTCGCTTACAGTTAAATTTTTAAAACCTGAGTGCCATCTTTTGTGTAATAGTGTTCTTTTATGCCTAAACTGTCCATCCATTTTCGAGTGATCGGAGTTCCATACATCCTTGTTCTATTTCGTTTCCTGGCAAGTTCAAAATCTTCTAAAAACTCAGGAACTTCTTTTTCGTTATATAACCACTCATCTGTATTCCATAAACATATTTTAGGATTTATTGCAGCATATATTTCCATTCCACAGCATACATGACCATGATGTGCCATCTGAACAATATCAGCTTTGAGTAAATCACGAGATTCCCAATATAGTACATCGCCTCCCTGTGGACCGATATCTCCTAAAAAAAGAACAGATTTATTCGGTGCGTTTACCTTAAAAACAAGTGAACTGTCATTCATAACATTACTAGTTAGATAATCATGATATGTGAACAGAAAATCTATTTTTATTTCATCAATAATTATAGATTCACCTTGCTCAACAATATGAGTCAATGGCTCGATTTGTGGCAATATGCTATTAAAAGCGGGGAGCATGTCCTCGAATTCGGACTTATAATAACTATAATCTTCTGGTGTATGGTTATGTAAATCTTCAAACGGCGGAAAGTGATAATATATTTTCTTTATGTCAAAGTCTCTACCCCCATTTTGCATTATTTCATTAACAAATCCACTAATATGGTCTTTGTGTGGATGCGTCAAAATCCATGCGGCAATTTCTCTATTATTAATATGCCTTTTTAGATTAGGCATATCTTCAGCCCATCCCCCATCTATAACAATTGCCCGATCTCTCCTCGTTATGATAACATACGACATCATTGAGTACTTAGTCTCACTCAGCATATACAGCATTGTTTGTGTATTTACCATATCCCATAACGATTCCTTTCTTATAATACCAACCTTTTGTAACTGTTCCGGCAGGATGAAAAATCAATTCATAAATCAGGTCATCCTCCCTAAAACCAATATTCTGGTTTTTAATTACAGAACTTGCTCTTTCAACAACAATATCAATATTTTTATATCTCCAAATCTCAACGTAATAATATCTTCCCGTTATGCTCTTTTCTTTTGAAAAACGCTTATCCGCATCCAGAGAGTACATAATATCATCTATCTTGATAGGATGATTTGCATAAAAATCAGTGATTTCATCGTTCCTAATGTTCTTTAAATTGAATTCCATCATTTGTCTAAATACGACATTATCAACTCCCATACTCCTATAAAATTCAAGAAAATCAACTATTTTTTCAATGCTATCAATATAACCGTCTAACACGACACAGTTTATTCGAACTCGAACACCCTTTGAGTTCAAAATAGGAATAACTTCTTTAAGTAATTCCGTTGAGCAAGCATCATGTTCAAATCTCATAACTTCATTCACACGTTCATCAATCCAGTGATGTCTGCTTATGTTCACATGGGTTATTCCACATTCTGCTATGTGTTCATATAACGGTTTTTCATATATTATTTTCCGTAATCCACTACCATTAGTATTGATAGTAATTTTTCTGAAATTATATGTGGCAAGCAGATGGAGTACGGAACAAAACCTTTGTGACATAGACGGCTCCCCACCAGTTATTGAAATGCTCGGATTTAAAGGCTGTATCTTATCCAAAACATATTTAAGACGTGACAGATATTCATCATCATTTTCAATTTTTTCTTTTTCTAAAAGCATTTCGCTTTTATCTTGATACTTGACCTGTTCCACACAAAATTTGCAACACGCATTGCAGTAATCTGTTAAAAAAATACTAAAATTAATATTTTTATATACTCGATAATCAATTTGCTCAATTTCAAAATCAATCCATTCATGGTCTGCATACGGATTGAACGTATAATATGCCTCTTCTCTTGTATGTTTCATTTAATATATATCCCCCTGTTATTTTAAGCACTAAGGTTATTTGCTATTATAGCACTTCGACTACATATTTTCAATATTTTTTAGTAATTGGATATATATATGAAAATTGAAATTTCAAATTACACCTTGAGACAATTTTGTAGAATTTATCTTTGCAAGAACAGCGTTTACTCTATCACATTCCGCCCCTGTAAATACCACAATACACGGATTAAAGACCTTACGGTATTTCAGGGCAGGATGTATGCCTGTATGCCGACTTCTAAACCCTTGTCTCTGACCGCCGGGCGGAAATAGATGCTGCATATTCATCAAACTGAGTCAAAAAAGTCCTCTTGACATTCTTCCTAGAACACCTTATACGGTTGCACGGGAATTTACATTTTCAAGCAGGCACCATGAAATGCCTTGTTCCTCCACACATTTAAACACTTAGGTTTTCTTCATAATTAGTCATAACTTTGACCCTCCTTAAAATGAATTTATGCCTTTCTGCGCATAAATTCATTTTAAGGAGGGTCAAGCGGGTGGCTTAATACCCCCAGAAAAACAGCTCATTTCTACCGAACAAGGGTCTCAAGATCTCCCGGGGCATTCACAGCAGGCTTTTCTCCACAGTGGTAACTGTTCAACAAATTTTACAAATTACAGAGAACATATCTTTCATACTTTGGATGTAAACCAAGCGTTCTATAATTTCTGTTGTTGCATTCACACGATCTACATATTGCGAGAAAGCCGTTTCTTGTTCTTTTGTAAGTAACTCGCTTATTTTAGAGAATGCCTGTTCTTGTTTCTCAAAAGACTGTAAATACTCCTCATCATCAATATAGAACCGACCGGCTCTGTCCGTCAATTGTGGAACAATTAATTCCATCACATCAAAATCTTTTAAATCTTTCATGGTCAATATCTCCTTTCGCTTAATTTATATAACAATTCTACTCTCTTTTTTTTGTGTTGTCCACAAAAATCGTATCACGATAAAGAGAATGTCACGATAAGAAGATTTCTAAATATAGAGAATTTAATTGTCTTTATCGAGAGAATATAATAGTGATGAGAGAGGGATCACATAATGATGACATTTGAACCACTTTGGAAAACAATGAAGAAAAAGAAAGTAACCGGCTATGCGCTTATTAACAAGCATGGAATAAGCCGTAGTTTATGGTATAAGTTAAGGCATGACAAAAACATAAATCTTGATACAGTAGACCATCTCTGTGACATATTGAATTGTGATGTGTCTGACATTGTAAAACACATACCCAGCACTAAACAAAATCCAGCGTCACAGGAACAAGATTTAAAGGATTAACAAAAATACTACCTTTTTTACGCCTATCTAAGCCTGTTATATTGGATAGTTTAAGGAGGGGCCAAACTGACCCCCGCCCCCGTCCACAAATACAAAAAAATTCCTTTCGATCCATTTTCTATTAATGAAAGCCGTTCCGTATCCTGATCAGGGATAGAGAACGCTATATTTTGCTCAAAAGCACAGGGAACTCTACATTCCCTGTTTTCTGCTTTATGCGTCCTTATAATATCAAAACTGATATGCTCCACTTGACATTTTTCCCGACTCACCTCATTCCCCTGTGATACCTCTGTAGTCTCAACTTCCATAGCCTCGGCATGTCTTTCATATTCATTGGATTCCAAACTTTCTTTCTCGTCCAACGTTATCGGGCACTCAAGCAAAACAAGCGTATACAGGTTGCTGGTCTGGCCTTTGTTCTTATCACGGAATCGGGCCTCCTTTTTGATATATCCGGAATTTTCCAGCTCATGCAGGGCGCGTTTTACCGTGGATATGGAAATATGCAGATGCTTTGCCATGGTTGGGATGGCTGGGAAACAGGTCAGCTCCTTATTGGAGCGGTCGATCAGGTATATCAGCACGGACAGGGCACGGCTTTTTAAAGCGCTTTCATATGCCTGTTTTTTCAGTTCCGCTTGCTTTGTCATCATCTCAAATTCCTCCTCATTTATAGCGGATAGTGTCAAATACTACCCCCATACTAATAATGGGAGCCATGTCTGACCCAATTTTGTCCAATACATGGCTCCCTTTTAGCTGTGTTTCAATGGCGCCAGATCCCTAAATCATTCCATAGATCTGCTTAAAATCCTTATAAAAAATCAGTCTCCACATCCTGCAATATATATCGCAATCACCTTTTTGTACTGTCTGGCGTTACATCCGCCATCCGTAAGCTCCGGTTGATACTCGAAAAACATTACCTTGTGGTACTCATTTTGCAGAGCTGCCGCCAAATCGTCCTGAATCTCTGCGGCTACAAAGGGGCAGAGCAGCCAGGCATGGATTCCTGCCAATGCCGTCTGAAGGCGCACCGTATGACCAAGCTCATGGGGCTTTGTGCCGCAGATCAGCAGCCGTATGTCCGCTCTCTCCAACAAACTACGTTTTGCAGCAAGATCGTTCCCCAGGTCATATACGACAAAGTTTACATCATTCTCCCCATTCTCTTTCGCACGTTCTTCCCCGTCCCCAGATGACTCCGCATTTTGATAATACACGCCCTCATAATGCCAGCCTCCCGGCTCCGCCTCCATCTCATAGCCACGGGCCAGAGCCGTCAGATGGCCGCTGCTGTTTGCCTCCACATAGCGCACGGACGCACCCACACAGGCCAGCCATGCGCATAGTCCCACCGCTGCGGTAGTGGTTCCCATTCTGGGCTGGGAACCCATCACCGCCACAGCTATATTTTTACAGTCAAATCGGTAATGATCCTGTCCCTCCGATCTGCCGGGCCTTACTTTGGGGGTATATCGGGTCATTCCCTGCATGCTCAGGCACTCCTGTATTTCCTGCTGCATCTCCCCTATCTCCGTGTCACGTACTATATTTCCCACGCCGCTGCCGAGCAACGCCTGAAACAGCGGGGCGGATGGAGCAAGCCCCTCGCAGATGACCGTCACCCTGGCGCTGTACATGGTGAGAAATTCTTCCACTCCCTGGGCAAATTCCTCATCCGTGTCCCCAAAGGCGGGACGGTCAAGCACCACATCCGTGAAATGGGCAAAGCTGCGCATATCATAGATTACAAATTGTCTTAACATAAAATTTCCTACCATCTTTTTGATGGGCGTCCTGCTATCCGGCTCGAAAAGACCGGTAAAATCCAGCAAATTGGTATGCTGGGGGGATGATAAATATAAAATCATACTCCATGGCCTCCTGTTATTCCCGCAAGTGATAAACCAGATCGGTTTTCCTGCGCTCATATTCCTTAGATTTATTAAAAAGCGATTCCCACGCCGCTTTCCGTCAGGAATTCGCCCTGCCGATAGCCCAATACGGGCCCCCGGAACCCGCCGCCTTGTTGGATTCCTCCAAGATAACGGACAAGTCCCACTCCTGGCCGCTCCTGCTGTAGCTGGCGGGATCTGCCACCAGGATCTTCCCCTCCTCCGTCACGCCCCGCAGAACGATGAAATGGCCTCCTCTGGTGAAATGTCCCTCGCTCATAATGGCTACCACCAGCTTTCCGGAGGAAAGGGCATCTACAATTCCCTGGGCGCTCAGGTCTTTCTCGCAGGTCAGGCCATAGGCGGCTGCGGCTGACGGGATCAGCTTATGGTAAGAGCCGTTGCCCTCACAGCGGTATCCGTTTTCCACAGACCACCCGGCAAGCTCCATCGGATCATGAATTTCCCCGGTCAGGGTAGAGATCACGATGGCCATGGCGGTGGGGCCGCACCCGCTCCGGCCAATGGTGCCGGAGACGCCATACATCACATCCGCCCATCTCTCGTCCAGTTGGCTGTAATACGTCACCTCCCTGCCGCCGTCTCTAAACACCACGCCCTCATAGGACTGTCCGCCGCCCTCCACATAGTCCTGGTCGTAAATCCCAAGATTTTGGTTATATCCATATTGCTGCTGAAAGGATTCAATGGCGGCGATCTCGCCGTCCCTTAACGCCCATTCCACAAACCGAGCGATGGGGCTGGTCAGCAGATGGACAATCAGCGCAATCAAAACCAGCAAAAAGACTATCGGGGCCAGAACTGCGATGAGCAGATTTTTTCTGGCCCGCTTATCCGTTGCGGCCTGCGCCGCCAGTTGTGCCAGTATCCTGGCTGTCATTGGGTCAACCGCCATACAGACTCCTTTCCGCCCCATCTGCGCCTGAACGTTTCTTGGGCTGCATCTCTGATTCTCTATCCATTTACCGCCCTCCCGCTTTGCCCATATAGAGCATCTTGTACTCCGGGATCTCAAAGCTGACATGGAGCCGCTTAGCCCCCACCATAAACAGGGCATGTCCCCTTTTTCTCGCCAGCAACAGCTCCTGCTCCGCCTCTGTCAGATCATACAGCTCCGCCGTCTCTTTCAGATTTTTTCCGTCCGTCCCCATCAGCACCTTGTAGCAGGGTATGTCAAGGAGCGCCTGACCGTACTGCTTGATGCTCTCGCTGAGAAAATCCACGATGCTGTGGGAGATAATAGCCAGCGCCCCCTCGTATTTTCTGGCACGTTTCATCACATTTCTCAGATATACAAGGGACTGCGGCACTTTCTGGTCGATCATCAGATACGCCTCGTCACAGATCAGCAGCACCCGCTCCTGACGGTTATGGCTCATTTGCTCCCAGCACCATGTCAAAATATTGAAATACTGCGTCCGCTTGATGTGGTCGCTGGTCTCTTGCAGGGCATTGGTGTCCAGCACTGTGATGGAACCTCCTCTGCTCTCCCCCGCGCCCGTTTTAACACTGCTTTTCCCATTCCAGATAAAGCTGTCCGCCCCCTCCGCTATGTCATACAAAAGCAGCGCCAGATCCGCATACGCCTGGCGGTCTGTCTCCTGATCCGCTTTTGTCCGCACCAACTGATAGAGATCGGAGAACACCGGAAAATCTTCCGGCTCTAAGAGGGAGATATCCGTATCCCAGGTAATGCCGAAATTTTTATACAGCTCTATCAGGCATTTCTTCAGCACTGCCCGCTGCATATCGGTGATGGAGGGAATATAGAGGTTAAAGAAAATCTCCAGGTTTTTCATATGCAGCGCAAGATCGTTCATCCCATATCCCTCGTCCCGGTAGAGCCGGTCGGCCTCTTTCTCCTGCTCGTCATCACGGGGCGAGGGCCGCACCTGCAAAGGGTTGATCATGCCTGTGGAGCCGCCCACGGCGTTGATCCAGTCCCCATTCAGGTTATGGCACAGGTCTTTATACTCGGATTCCGGGTCTGCCACCAGGATCTTTGTGCCTTTCATAAATTCGGACAGGATGATGTGCTTGATGGCCGTGGACTTGCCCACGCCGGAATTGCCCATAATGACAAAATTGCTGTTGGTGCGGTCTCCGCCCCGCCGCCAGGTGTCCACGATCACCAGGCCGCCGCCGGTATCCTGGGCAAAATAGTACCCCTCCCCATCGTTAAACCCGCTGCTGGCAAAGGGAAAGCCGCCCACAAAGGTGGACATGGGAACGATTTTCTGTAGAATGCCCTCGATTTTGGCATTGGTGGGAAATGACGGGGAAATATGCCGGAAACTTTCTTTCTGTAAATTGGGGATCACCCGCATTTTGCATTTCAGTATGCTCACCATGCTCTCCGCCCGGCGGCAGACCTTTTTAAACGTCTTTTCCTCCTTGGCTATAGGCATGACGGACACGCTCATCAGCCCCACCGTCTCCCCCTCCCGGTCGATCTGCATAATGATCTTTTCTCCGTCCTCGGCAGCCTTTTCCGCCCGCTGTCTGGATAAGGGATCTCTCGCTCCCTCCGCCAGTCCCCTTTGCTGTACCACGCTGCGGGAAATAGCGTTTACCAGCGTGGCATTGTCCACCGGCCTCCAGCCGATGGACACGATGGTGGAGGGGATGTTGGTAATGCGGGAAAGCCATTCCGCCTCCACCTTTTGCGGATAGCGGATCAGGCCGTATACTTTTCCCATATTTTCCCCCAGTTCAAGACTGTTCTTGGAAAATCCCAGCCCCACGGGGGTAATCACATTCAGCAGGGCGCTGTTTGCCATGTCCCTCTCCTGTGCGGTATTCTGTCGTTTCAACATAAATGTCCTCCTTGTCAGTGTTTCGCATTGCTTATACCATTAATATTCTATTGTGGGAATCGTTGCGGAAAATTCCGTGTCCTCCAGGTGTGTGTAGGAGGGGTTATGAACCAGATTCAATAACCGCACGATCTCTTTCTCCCCCAGCACGTCGCAGGGAACGCCGCAGCCGGAAAATTTCTCCGAAAACAGCGCCGCCCGTTTCAGCAGTTCCTTTTCCGCCCCCTCTTCCGCCTTATCCCACAGGGATACATAAAATTGCCGCTCCACAATCTCCCCGGACAGAGCAAAGCCGGACATCTGCATAATCTCCTGCCGGAGCAGTTCTTTACGCTTGTCCTCCGCCTCTCTGAGCATGGACTGCATATCCGTGATAACCGGGGAAATGTCCATCGGCCTGCTCACCGCCAGGAACTTGAACGGGTATTGTATGTCGGACAGTTCCGCGGTAAGCTGCCGGATCAGGCTGTGTTTTTCCGCCCTGCTGTATAGGTCTATGCTGATGGAATGTATACGCACAAAGACCAGCAGCAGCCCGTCCGTGGTGTACAGGCACTTGTCCTGAATGTCCCTTACATTGATAAATTCCTGCGCCGTCTGTAGGGCAAGGCTCTCCCCGCCTCCCCGGTTCCTGGGCCTGCCGTGTTTCAGCATAAGCAGTAAAAGGCCGCCTCCCCCAAGGGTGACGGCCAGCATGATGATTGGAAAAATAAGTCCCTCCATGTTCTCCTCCTGTTCAGAGGTTATTTAAAACCTCCGTATCACATATTTCTCGCAAATACATATCTTATCGCCCTGTCCCCGGCCTGCCTACTTTACCGGCCGGATATGCCAGTCATCGTATAAAGATCCCCTGACTGTCAGGGTATACGTCAGGTTGACTTGCAGCATCCCCGCCGGAGTCCATGCGTCCAGCACCTCCGCATAGGTGGTATAATTCCCATCGGGGAACCAGACCGGCGTAAAATGTACCGGACGGCCATAGGTGCTGTACGGATTTACCTGAAATGCAAAGTTGACGGAATAGCCCCCATTCAGGCGTCTTAAAAGGCGCCAATATTCCCCATAATCAAACTCCGGGAAGTATGCCACCACGTTCTGGGCCCCGGTAATATGGCCGCTGGGGGCGTTGGAAAGGACATGGGTGGCAACGTCGGCGTTCAGTCCGTAACCGCTCTTCATGGTCTGAGCGTATGCCGTAGGGTTCTTCTCGTCCGGCTTTGTGTAGATGGACGCATACAGCGACGCAGAATAGGATTTCCACGCATAGTCCCACCAGCCATGATCGCACCAGGAACCGTGATCCTCCCCGTCCTCGTCAATATCGCTGTGCCATACCCAATGTGGGTGCCACCAGCAGTCCCACTCTCCCCAGGTCAATTCCGTCACGTCCGACTTGTCTGGCGGAGTTGGGATGCAAAAACCGTCATACCGGTCATCAGCCTGGGGATCTGGGGGCGGGTTGTCATCCAGATCCACGACTCTGGCCCGGATCTGGCCGGTGCTGGTATTGCAGTTGCTGGAGACGGTGATGGTCACTTCCCCCGGCTCGGACGGCGTGTGCCATTTCACCCAGGCAAGCTGAGAACCGTTCTCCGGGATATAGATATTGTTATGGGAATAGGTGACGCCGTTGATGGTGAACCGGGCATAAGCCGGACTGCTGGGAGTTTTCCGACTTCCCGTGGTCAGCAGAACCGCCACGATCACATCCGTGTCCACCCGGTACTCCTTGTCATAAGGGATCAGGGTCTCAGGCGCTTTGCGATAGCTGATAATGCCGATCCCCAGAGTAGAGATCATCTCCAGTGTTGTCCGGGCGCTCCCGGTAGGCCCTGTCCATGCGGGAAAGCCCAGATCACTCCGCTCCAGAAACAGCGCCAAGGCATGGTTTTTCATTACCACAGTGGGAAAATGAGCGCCTAAGTTCCCGCCTGTCATCTGGTTATACAGTCCCGCCTCCGTGGTGGTCATGGCAAAATGCAGATGCTGGTATACCAAGTAGATCACCGGCTCTATGACCAGCTTGTATTTACCCTGTTCAATATCCGCAAAGGGAATGCCTGCGTCATTTGCCACCATAGCCGCTGCCGCCTCCGAACAAAAATACCTCCGTATAGCCTGGATACTGGCCTTTTTGCTGTTTCCGGAAATGATCTGTGGCAGGGGTACGGTCGGTTTGCGGCATATGTATCCGCCCACCTTGGGAGTCAGGCCCGCGCCATTTTTATAATCTATCTTGCTGACCTTTCCAAAATGGCAGATGACGGGAGACCATGCGCTTACGTTTACATTTGTATAATCTATGGGAATCCCCACCCTCTGCCCGTTCTGTGCATCCACCACTGTGACCCTTATCCCGTCATATCCCACCTCCGGCCAGTAATAGCCGTCCTTTCCATGGTTTAGGCTGCCACCTCCGCCGTTTACATTGCCGCTGCCTGTTGCATGGACGGGGAATGCAGTGGTAAAACACAAAATAAAAAGCAGCAAAAATGCCGCCATTCTTTTTATATATTTCATTACTGCTCCTGTTCTGCCGCCGTGGGCGGCTCTTGATAAAAAGAGGATATGAACTCTTTGGAGAGTCATACCCTCTTATATGCTTTTATTATCCTTTGCTACAGGATACCTATAAATAAAATTATTATGGAATTCATGTTATTCTTTAGCTTTTTGTTTTTTCTTTCTGGATCTCTTCTGTTACCTTGTTCCCGTAACACCCGAATACATCTATAGTTTCATCTTCTGAAATAACTGCGCAAAAACATTGAATATCTCGCTCGTTGCAATAGTGTACATATGTAAGAGCCGAGTTATATCTAGCCCCTCTACCGGGATTTGAATTTTTACATGCATGTCCATCTACAATCGTCCCGATGGAATAACAAATTCCCTTATCATCAAAAAAGATTGCACCATCAATCTTTGTTAAGTTATAAAGTATTTCTTTTGCCACATTTTCATTTTTTCTTATCATTTTTGCAAAATCTATCGGATTAATTTCTATTCCTCTGCCACACTTACACAACCTCTTTGTTTCCTCATTTGCTTTAGGCGAAACAATTATCATAGTCCCATGTTTCTGCGCACTTGCATATTCAATAATACCATTTACTATTTTTGCCTTTTCTCCGGCATCCTCATGTGTCACCAACTCTAGGTTCTGATAATACGCCAAAGTTTCTAATACATAGTTTGGCTCTTCAACGCAATTACGTCTAAAAATGTAAGATGAACCATTATAGTAAATGCTTTCTTTCTCAAAGAGCATTCTCCATGAGGATTTTCCCTCAAATCTCACAGTTGCAAATATATCTTCATCATTATTTCCCAAACCAACGAAACTCCAATACATATCCTCTGCAAAAAGTTCACCCAGTATATATCCCTTGGAAGATTCCGCTACCAGCCTTAATGATTCGTTAGACAATTCAATATATTTTCTTATGGTACGCACATTGTGTACACTCATAACAAGCGGTTCAGCAAACTTAACTTTTAACTCCTGCTTATCGTTTCGCAATGGTTCTCTAAAATCTATATATCCATAATTTGCTTGTTGTTCATAATTCCAGCTTGAAATCATGTGAATGGTTGACGCATATGGTAGCCACTTGTCTTTCATAACCTTATCCACAATTGCGGCCTTTACTCTCACATAATCTTCACCCCTTTTTACATCTGTAATAAGCAAATCATTTATTCGATCTTTTTCATCATCAGAAACTATATAGGTTATTCCCCAATTCAGCAATGCAATAAGTACAGGGTATTTATCATAAATATCCACTCCATCCTTTAATCCTAAATACGCAAGTAGCTCACATTTCTTTGGAGAACAAACATAACATAGCATGTTAGACTTAATTAAAACGGGGATAAAAATATAATCGTACTTATCTCTATTTGATAATCTAAACAAATCAATAAGCCCTGCATATCTTTCTCCTTTAGGACAAACTAATCTGTCAAAAGATGCCTTTGGGCATAGTCCATCCTCATCAATAATATATTCATACTCATATTCTGTACCAGCCATTAAGATAACGTCGTTATAGGAAATAGCACCGTAATACAGCATCGACGACAAACTTGCATCATACCCATCAAGTAATCCAAGAAAGTATTGTGAGTGTGAACTACACAATGGTTTTTTCATATGCGCTGCAATATGTTGACTACAAATGCTTGATAACTTCATATATGCCTCCTTATAATAGACTGCTACTGCATCGTCCCAATCTGTTTCTCCCAGTCCCCATCCGTATAAGAATCCTCCTGCTCGTTAGGGCCGGAGTATTCTATATAGCCAAATCCCGGCACATAGACTGCTCCATTAGGGTTTACATCCCCACCCTGGGGCTGGTTTTCCTGGGACGGCGTATGTTCCGGCTGGCAGTTGCCGCTTTCATCCGGGTTCTCCACCGCTGCGGAACTTTCCGTACCTGTAGGCGGCTCTGACGGCGGCAGGGCCTCTTTCGGTGTCTGAGGATTTCCGTCTGTACGTTCGGACGGCGTTTCGGGAACCGCAGGAACTTCCCCGCCACTGCTTTCCTCTACCGGAGGTTCCTCTGTCTCCGTTCCGTTTTCCGGCTCATTCACTCCGGTTTCTCCCGGTTCTGCCTCCAGGGTTTCTGGCTCTTCCGTCTCTGATCTCGGTTCCGATCCATGATCCGACTCCGGCCCATTCTCCGATTCCCCGATGCCGTCGCCCTCAATCTCCGGGACTGCCACCGAAACTTCCGTTTCCGGGATTTCCCTCTCCATTACAGGCAGTTCCGTCCTTCCCATTGTCCCCATATACCAGATCAGGCAGGCGGCAAGGCACAGAGCCAGCGCCGACAGAACACCGATGGTAACACGTTTCTTTTTATTGTAATCCTCGTTGTGGTTTTTATCGCTATTCTTATTCATATACAGACCTCGCTCTCTTTGTTGTATGTAATTATACTCAGCCCAGTTTACCAACACTACTACCCAACTTTATTATAAACGGACTTGTGCGTTGCGTCCAGGCTTTTTTATGTGGTGCAATGACCCGCCTGCGGATAGACACCCCAGATAGCGTCTATCCGTATGAAACAGGCTCATTATTATCTGGAAATAGCCCATATATGGGCTATGAGTCTGACAATTCCCGCAAAGGGAACACTGATACAGGGAAACAGCAATCCTCAAAACTTAGGCATATAGGCCGCCCTCGTCCGCAATTCCATAACCAGAGGCGGAACCATATCCCCGCCAAAGGACAGAGGGATCTCGATGGTAATCCGTGCGTCCGCCTCAAAGTTCCTGTGTGCATTTCCCGGAGCCAGCCCCGTGTTGGAAATCTCCACCCGCAGATTGGAGAGCCGGTATTCATAAGTATCCCCCTGCCCTTTCACATAATAGCCGCCCTCCCCCTCCGTCCCCAGCAGACTGTCCAGGCGGTAATATACATCGTCATAGTCCAGATCCTCCACCCACTGCTCCCCGGCCAGACGGTATCCGCCGGAATATCCCTCCCGCAGTCCTCGGTATGTCTCATCGTAATTGGTGGTCGCCACGCTGATCACAGCCTGTTGAAGTCCGTCCCGCACTCCCTGGGTAATGATCATCAGCCGGAAAAATTCTGACATGGCGCATACCAGAAAAAGCAGCCCCAGCACAAGGGCAACCGTCATGGGAGTAGTATTTCCTCCCTTATCCCTTATAAGTTTCCTAAATTTTTTAGTCTGCATCACTGTTCCTCCGTCATTTATGGTAGACTTCCGACTTGCCGGATGCCCTTGCCCGGATCTGGACAGGGAACGGGCCAAAGATAAAGAACCCGATATCCACCGTATCCGTCAGTGTCACGGAAATATCGCCGTTTAGCTGCACCCGGCTCCCGCTGAAGTAATCGCAGTTCCATTCAATCTGCGGATCAAGGCCGGTCTGCTGGCGCAGGGTATGGATGCGGGCGGACACATTTGTCCCGCCTGTGATTTCCGCCTCCCTGACAATCTCCGCCGCAAAGAGATCAAGCTGCTGTTTTGTGGTAAAGACCGGAAAGAAACTGACCGCCAGCGCCACTACCAACAGCAGACACAGAATGCCAATGGCAATGTCTATATATCCCTCTCCCCGTGCTGACTGCAAAATCCCTCTCAAGCCTCCCCCACTTTCCGCTCCGCCTCTGACTTTTTCCCCCGTCCTGCGGGGCATAACAATGTTCCGTTTTCTATTTGTATCTGCCATATTCCACCACCTTTAAAATATTCCCGACATTGTGCCAAGGATCTGATACCCCATCACGCCCATGTATAGCAGCAGCATACAACCTAGCAGCAGGAAAGAATACCTCCGTATCTTCGGCGGTCTCTCCAGAGCCAGTTTTTTCAGCCGTTGCAGTTCCAACTGTTTCATATCATGACTGAGCATACGGAAAAACGCCACGCCGTCGTCCCCCCGCAAAACGCCGATCAGTCCTCTGACCACATCGGAAAGCTGGGCGCTGGAAATCCTGGCCTCAAAGCGTGTCAGCGCCCCCTCAAAGTTTCCGGTTCGCATGTCCGCCACCGTGATGGCAAGCTCGTTTTTCAGCGCTGCCCCCGCATTTTTCCGGTAGGTCTCCAGCATGGAAAGCACATCTCTGCTGGCCTGCAACTCCTGGGTCAGCGTTGCCACAAACCGGGAAAGTTCATACTCGATCTCCTCTCTCCTGGCACGGATCTTCTTTTCCGCTTTATTGCTCTCGGAGAAATAGATCCCGATACCGGCGATGACAAAGGCCGGGGAGATCACCGGGACAATCAGCAGACAGGGCAAAGCGCCCAGCAGCACCAGCCCCGCCTTGACTATGGCAAGGGAGATATACTGCTCCGCCGTCAGGGGAATCTCCGCCGATCTCAGCGCAGCCGTCAGTTTCCGCCGCCTGTAATCGTCCATGGGCAGTATCCTTGCCAGCTTTACCGCCATCTCCATCAGCACGGCATCCGCATGATTCGCCTGTTTCCTGTTTTTTCTCACGGTATTTAACACTGCTTTGGTTGCCCGATAGGTGGGCACATGGAACACCGCCGCAAGAATCAGGTACAGTCCCAGAGCAAAAAACAGGGCAAAGAAAAGTAAAATCAACTTATACATGTTTTGTCACCTCCTACCGCCTGTACTCTATGGGCCGTGTATGCCTTGCCACCGCCGCAATAGAGACAAAGACCATTCCGCCGCAAACGGCCAGCAGAATCTTTCCAAACTCCGTAAACAGCAGTGTGTGATACCACTCCTTGTTGAGAAAGTACATCAGCGGGATGCTGCCCAGGAGCAGCGCCAGCATTGTGATATATTCCTTGACCGGCTCCATCAGCAGCAGATCCAGCTCCGCGGACACCACCCGCATATCGGACAGCTTGGCCACGATGGGCGGCAGGGTGGATTTCAGGTTGTAATCGTCCTGACAGGCAATCACGGCATCTACCCACTCATGGAATACCCCGTTGTCAATCCCCGGTTTCATCTGCTCCAGAGCCTCCTTTAAATTGGAGTTGATCAGCTTGGCCTGCAAAAGAAAGCTGCGGAATACCTCTGCCACCGGCGGATTCAGGTATGGCTGGTTTTCCTCTATGGCGCGGATAATGGTATTTTTTCCCCGCAAATAGCTGGTGGTGATGATGGAAAGAGCCGTCTCCAGTTCCGAGTTCACCTGCTTTTTGTGCCGTCCCGCCGTAAACTTCACATAGTAAAAGGGGAGCAGGGCAAGCCCGGCTGCCAGCACCGGAACCATGTAGGTGTTCTTCATGGTCAGCGCCATCAGGACGCCCACCACAAACAGCAGCATGGACAGGACACAGAGCATGGAGAACATTCCGCTCTTACCCGTCACCCGCAGAATCTCTTTGGTCTCCATAAACAGCCGTTTCATTCCCCTGGGCCGCCTGCTCTTTTTGTTCCTCCGGCTCCTGCTCCTCAAGGACTGCTTTTCCGGCCTAAAATATGCCGCCAGTCCCTCCAGAAAAGAAAAGGGCGATAAGCGGAGCATGAGAAAGCACCCCGTCACCGCCAATAAAAACGCAATCGTTACCAATGTTGTCAATCGCTTATTTCCTCCTTTAATATTCCTGCTATACAGCTCCGCCCGTCCTGCTATACAGTTCTGCCCGTCACCGTCCCATGGCCTCCATCTCCTCCACAAAATCTTCATATCCCTTATAGACGGTTTTTGTGTCGGACATCTCCCGCATTTCCTCCACCATATCCCGGTGGCTCTCCGGCAGGACTTCCCCTGCGATCTCCTTCAGCACATCCCCAAGACAGCCCAGAAATCCCCAGCAGCAGTCTGTCTCTTCCCCGTCCTCGTACAGTCGGTAGCCGTAGCACTGGCCGGACAGGTAGTAGTCGTAGTCCTGTATTTCCGTGCGCAGCCTCTCCCTGGCCTTTTCCACGTTCTCCGCCGACACGCTGCCATACTCGGCACGGATTTCCCCGGAGGTGGCATAGATCCACCCCACCTGACCGGAGTCCCACTCCGCATGAGGCGCAAGCCCGGCAAAAGAACCCGCAGACATCCGCAGGCCGGAGTGGTCGTATAAGTAGAGAGGCAGGATCACATTTTGGGCGCTGGCGATTCGGAACAGATCGCCGTCATCCATGGACTCCACAAGACAGTCCGCCACCGCCCTTTTGTTTTCTTCCAGGTTTCCCTCAAAAAATTCTTCCTGAACCCATCGCCTGTCATAGCGATTGTAACTCTCCACGGCCCATCCGCGAGCCGCCCTGTCATATAAAAGGCGGATTGTATCTGATTTTCCAAAACGGGCGTACCTGATAATGGCATACTCCGATGCTGTCCGCTTTACCAGATCCTGCAAAAATTCGTTGGAATCCCCAAAGCGGTTCCTGTCCCCCAGGTTATATCGCCTGTGCCAGCACATCATATGGCCCAGGTTGTCATACTCCTCACGGGGATTCAGGGGTTCCGTGTCATACATGACCTGCAACATATAAGGCTGTTTCAAAGCCACAAGACTCATTCCCGTCACCTCCTCTCTCCTCTAAATGTCCAATAGCTGCTGCTGCGCTTTAAAGGACATACCGTTTTCCCGCAGACGTTTCAAAAGCCCCTCGGAGGGCGGCTCCACCTTTTCATAGTGCCCGATGATCTTCGTCCTGCCGTCCACCGTCCGGTTGTCTGTGATGTTGAACCTGAACAGGGTGCGCATCCGCTGTCTGCTCTCACCGGGCCTGGCGCTGTCCGGCAGATATTCGCACTCGGATATCTCCATAAGCCTGCGGCTGTTGTCCTCCAGCTTTTTCGCAAAGGCCACAATGGGAAAGGCTTTGGTAGCAAGCCCCATAAGGGTGGAATCATCCATGGCGTAGGACTGCTTGCACAGCGTCACCATGCGGTAGTAGGTGTCCGCGCAGGAATTGGCATGGATGGTGGTGATCACGGAGTGGCCGGTGTTGGCGGCGTTGATGGCCTGCATACTCTCGGCTCCTTTCATCTCCGCCACGGCCACGCAGTCCGGATTGATGGTCAGGGTGGTCTCCAGCAGTTTCACCAGGGTGATATTCTGCTTGGGATCGTCGGAAAATCGGGTCACCAGATGAACCACATTGTTCAGCACATTTCCCTCTGCGTCCTCCACGGTCAGGTCAAACTCCCGGCAGCCCTGCTCCAGTGTAACAATGCGCTTATTGTAGGGAACCTGCCCCAGTATCCAGCTCATCAGCGTGGTCTTGCCGCTGGAGGTGGCTCCGGTGATGCACATGGAGACCCCATGGCAGTAACAGGCCGCCAGAAAATCCAGCATTTCCCCCGTGGCCGTGCCATAGTCCACAAACTGCTGTCTGGTGAGTTTCCGGGGATTGACGATACGGATGGAGGCGGACAGCCCCTTGTCCCGGTCAATCACTCCGTCTCCCATGACTGTGATGCGGATCTTGTTGGAGAGATGCCCCACCACGATGGTCTGGGCGCTGTCAAAGATCATGCCCGACTTGTGGAGCATACGCCGGATCACGTCAACGGCATGCTGGGGAGAGTTGAAATGCTCCTTACAGGGCAGAATTTCCCCGCTGGAATAGGTGACTTTTACATCCTTCCACTGATTGATATTGATTTCCTCCACATCGTCCCGGTATAGATATCTGGTGAGGAAAGAAAAGCCTGTCATCTCGCCGTAAATCAGCTCGCACAAATCCTCCTGCGCCATGCTCTCCACGCCCAGGCGGTTGTTTTCCAGATATTTCTGGATATAGGTCTTTACAAGTTCCCGGCTCTGCTCCGGGTCGTCTTTCAGGGTTTCAGCATAGTTCCTTGTGATATATCCCTGCACCTCCCTTAAGACCTCCGCAAAGGGGCGCAGACGGATCTCCCCGCCCAGCATCCCCGCATTGCTGTGAATGTCAAGTGTCTCCTGCACATAGATTCCCCCTTTCATTTCCGCATATTTTCCGTTCAATATATCGTGTCTCCAGCATCAAAACTCCCCCCGGTTTCTGGCAAACGGCGTCTTAAAGCCCCGTTTTCCGCTGTCCTTTGACATGGAAGTCGCTGTCCGCGCGGCCAACGCCGTTCTTTTATCCTCCGCTGTTTTCTTCCCCGTCTGTCGGGTCTGCGTCACCTGAAAATCAAATACATCCAGCAGGATGCGGTTGATCTCCGTCTGATAGGCGCTGCCCTCCTGGGAAAACATGGGTTCAAACAGCGCCATCTCATTGTCCTGCTGCTCCAGCTCCGCCGTATAAGGCAGTATGTAGTCCACGCCCCCATACTGGCCGGAGACAGATTCCCAGTCCTGCCCCACTTTCAGGTTCCCGATCACCGTCAGATGCCTGTCCCTGCGGTAGCGGCTGTCCGCCAGCATGGGAAGATGGGTCTGGTGCCAGGAAATCCCTTTCAGGTTGGCCGTTCCCATCTTCAGCACCCTGTCCGCCGCCTCGATTGCCACAAAGGAGGCCGGGTCTGCCTCGAATACGGTGGCGCAGTCCATGATAACGTAATCCGCCAGATACCGCAGGGACACAAACATCTCCAGCGCCTTGTCCCGTGTCACCTTGGGATAATTCATCAGGCTCTCCCCCGCTTTATATCCCAGCAGACTGATGTATTCGCTGCAAGGAGCCGGGACACAGGCGCTTAAGATGCTCTCCTGCGTCAGCCCCGGCGCTGTCAGAAGTGCGCCCAGAGAAATATCATGCGCCGCCCTTTCCGGGAGCAGTGCGGGAACCGGCGGTGTGAACGGATCGCAGAGAACCAGGATTACATTTTTTCTCCTGGCCGCAAGGGTACGTGCCAGCTTAACGGCGGCGGTGGTTTTCCCACTCCCCGGACTTCCCATGATTGTCAGCATTTTGTCCTGTTCCATGTTCTCATTCCTCCCTCACTATCTGCCGCCGGCGTTTTCAAAATCATTTTCCTGTCCCGGAGCGTCAGCCGGTTCCCCCGCGCTTTCTCCGTCTGCCTCCTCCTGGGTCTCCTCCGGCTCCGGCGCATAAAGCTCCTCCAGCACTCTAGCCTGTTCCTCCAGAAAGCGCCTTGCATCCTCGCTGTTCCCACGGTAGACAAGAGCCGCATGGATGCTCCCGTCCTGCTCCAGCTCCGCCAAAAGCCTTGCCTGCTCCGGGGATACCAGAACGGTTATGGTGGAGGCCAGCCCTGTCTCCTCCCCCTCCTGGCGCATATCGTTGTCCGTTCCATCGCTCAATGTAGCGGCAATGATCTCCACATACTGTAGCTCCGCAGGGATGAGGGTTTCCCGCATACTGCCCACCTCACTGGCAATCAGGGAAACGATGTCCCCTCGCTCCAGCTTGCCGGACAACCCCGCCGCAAAGCTCTTGATGGTGATGGACATGGCCCGGTTCGTCCCATCCAGCCCGATGAGATAGGCGTTCTTTAACTGCGGTGTGTCCGACAGCTTGGCGGAGAGGATATAGTCTCCTTTGTAAAGGTCGGCGTTGGCATATTTCCCCACCACATCCTCCAGGCGATATACCACGTCAGACGGCAGATTATAGCCGCCCACCTCCACGGTAGTCACCATCTTGGCCGTGATCTGGTCGCCCTGCCTGATCTCCCCATTCACGCGCACGATCTCCACCGTGGAGGTCAGAGCGTCATTGAACAGCGGCGTCAGTCCGAAACATATAACGAGGGCCACAATGATACAGAGCAGCCCAACCACAATTCTGTTCTTTAACAGACTTTTCATTTTCTTTTATCCTCCAATCTACCCAATAGAATCCATATTCCGCAGAGATTCTACTGTTATAAGCAGCGGCGCTCCCAGATCCCAGCCACTGCCACAGCAGCCGGGAATCCGAGAGCGCCTCCTGCAAAACTATGCATTTGCTAACAGTGTCATAAAACATCCAACCGCCAAAAACGGAGCCAGGGGAATACTCGCTCCGGCTGTGGAAACGGTTTTTCTGCGCCAATGCCTACACTGATTCCACAACAGCGCCATGGCGAGTCCCCAGACCATCATCCAAAAGCCATCCCTCACCCCCAGCGCAAAACCGCTGGCCGCCATCAGTTTCACATCGCCGCCTCCGATCTTCCCCGTTTTCAGCGCCGCTGCCAGAAACGGCAGGGGAACTAGCAGAAATCCCATCAGAGCGGAAAAGGGATGAAAACCCACAAGGCCCACCGTGGCTATCAGTAGATGAAAAATATCCGGTATCTCACGGGTAGCTATGTCCGCCGCTCCCGCCAGTATCAGAATATGACACAGCAGGACACAGCGCAGGGCAGTCAGGGTAAAGCCATAGAGCCCTGTAAACACCGCCGTCACCACCATGACAACACCCGCCGTCACAGGCGGTTTCCCTGCCTGTTTTATGTATTGGCGCAGCGCCATGTCGCAGAGCAGCCCTGCCAAAAGGGAAAACAGTACGCAAGCCAGAAAAAGATCAAAGCGTTGTGTCCATTCCATCTGTCACCTCCATTTACTTCATCTGCCCCCACTTCCCGCCAGCTTAAGGCCAATCTCATACACCACATTGACCGTGACGGCATTCCCCGCCTGCTTATATAGCTGGGCATCGCTGATCCCTGCCGCTTTTGCCCGGTCGAACAGGTAATCCTCAAATGCCTGGAGCCGCCAGCACTCCCTGGGCGTGAGCCTGCGGATGCGACAGAAGAGCAGAGCATCCAGCCCCGCCTCCCGGATAGCCTGTTTCTCCTCCAGACAACACAACAGAATACCGTGCCTGTCCTGACAGGTCAGGGTAAAGCAGGGTTCTCCCGGCTCCTTAATGCGCCGTCCGTTCTGTTTCTTATTCCAGCGCTCCGGCGAGTTCACCGCCCGCACACATTCAGGATGTCCTTTGCAGATAAAAATGCCGGAGGACTCCCCCTTATGGTTGCCGATCCCGGAATACTGCTTGGCCTTGACGCAATGAGCGTACTCCGTCAGTCTCGGTTCCCTGCTCAAGTCAATAAAGGATGCGCAGGGCGGAATTCGTAGCAAAGCGGCGTTCTGGGTCTGCTCTCCAGCGATACCCTCCCGGCAGCTTGCGGACACCATATACAGCCCTGTCCTCCCGGCAAAACCGCCGCCGCTTGCGTTTAAGGTGATGGATGTGCCGTCAGGGTCATAGACTCTTTTCCCCTGTTTTCCGTCTATAAGCCTTTTAACAGGCGCCGGGTTTGCTGCGCCGACAGGAAATACTTTTCGTCCACTTTCTCCTCTAAGATGTCCCACAATGTACACTCTCTCCCGGTGCTGGGGAACGCCGAAGTCCTTGGAATTGACAACCTGCCATTCACAGTCATACCCAGCCTCCCATAGCTCAAATAAAACGGTGGTAAAATCCCCGCCTCTCTCGCTTGACACAAGATGCTTAACATTCTCAACGATAAGGTATCGGGGCTTATCTTCGGCAGCCGTGCCTTTGAGCAGGCCAATGACCGTAAAAAAGAGTCCACTTCTCTCCCCATGGAGCCCTGCCATTCGTCCGCTGATACTAATGTCGGTACAAGGAAATCCGAAAGTCCAGATTTCAGCTTTTGGAATTTCTCCTGCTGTAAGCTGCTTAATATCTTTTGCGTACCACTCGCCTTTGCATTCTTTTCCGTCACAGTTCTCTCTCACCTCCCGGCTGCACATTCTACAGTAATTTGAATCCGGGTTCTCTCCCTCCCCACGGGAGCAGTTCTCCAACCCGTACATCGCCATGTAACTCCTGTTTGCGTATTTATCTATTTCGACATGCCCCACACAGGTATGTCCACTTCTTTCGAGACCTCTACGGAATCCTCCGATTCCGGCAAAAAGATCAAGAAATGTCAAATATATGTCCTCCTGTCTCTGTCGTTTTTATACTCCCGCACATAAATCAAGTCTTTGTCTGTCATGTCTTTATTTCCCCGGCACAGCGCCGCCCCACTCGTCCATCATCCGGTAGGGGTAGATCTGTTGGCTGCGGTTAAACCGGATCATGTCGCCCACCTGGTCTACCACGCTCCGATTGTTTTGGTCTTTGGTACACATCATCACGCTGCCAAAAATCCCCGTCAGCACCGCCACCACTGTAAGCGCCACATTTCCCAAAAGCAGCCATAGCAGGGCGGCCACCGCCCCGCCCGCCAGGGAACCCACGGCGCTCTGCATAAGCTCCCGTTTCCCAAAGCCGTTAAAAAATTCACTTTGAGCCTTTACCCCCGTGGGGATATACAACTCCCATTTCTGTTCCTCCGTAATGCCTCCTTTCCAGCCCAGCCCTGCGAACTGCATCACTTATAGTAGTACGTCACAATATCCCTGATCTGCCAGACGCTTTCGGCTATTATGTAGAACAGCACCGTATTTTTTGCCCTCTTTTTGTATTGTGCCTGTTCCTCCTCCGCCCCTTGCAGGCGCACCATGCAGTATACAAACCGAAATACTGCGCCCAGCCGGATCAGGGCGATAACAGCCAGAGAAATATCGTCCACTTTCACCATTCTGCCACCGCCTTTACTTCATTAAATTTTTTGCCATACCCACCAGCCTCACCGAGTGGTAGACATTGTTCACCACACCATTGCCGCCTCCGGTCGGGATCATGAACTCACTTAAAAACCGGGGCGTCTTGATGGCAAGCACGATACAGGCAATCCCCCAGAACATATGCAGATTCATCATCATCCCCACCCCCAGCTTGCACAGGGCGATCTGCACGACAACGGAAACGGCGGACTGGAAGAACTTCATCATGTAACTCTTGAATACTCCCTTGTCATTGTCCAAGAGCCCCACACAGGCTATGGGCAGCCCGATCCGCAGGATCATTATTTCCATGCCCCGCATCAGGAACTGAAAATACAGCATAAAGTAGCTGACCACAAATATCAGCCCGAAGATCGCTGTCACAATCCCCGCGGAGGACAGGCCGTTCACCCAGGCCATCCAGTCATAATCGGTGGATATGCCGATGGCGGCCAGCAGCTCATCCGTGAGACTTGTGATAATATCCGCCATCCATCCGTACAAAATCGGGAAACACACCGCCACGGCAACCGCCTGGATAAAACGGGTCACAAGGTAGACCGGCTCACTGTCCGGGTCGCCGTCCGTCCACATCACATAGCACTCAAAGCCCTTTTTCAGAAACTTCAAGATGATCAGCGACACCCCAAAGCCCAACAGGATTTCAAACAGAACTTCCACCATACTGCCCCCGCCCTCTCTGGTCATATACAGATCCGCATGGAGCGTCATGGGAACCAGGTCGGAGAGCATCTCATCTATATACGCCACTGCGCCGTTCAAAATTGCCACAATCAGCAGCACAATGATTATCTCCACTCCATCACCTCCCAGCCCCGGCGAAATGTCCCCGCCAGGTATTTCTTATATTTCTCACCGGCTGTCCTGCCCGGATATGCTCTCCTCCTCCGGCAGAAAGTCCTTTTCCGGCTCTTCCATGCCCGCCGCAATCCCGTCCCCTGTCTGTCCACCGTCATCCTCCACACTCGCATATGCCTCCAGCACACTGTCCTTAATCTGCTTGTACAGTTCCGAGGTGACAGGAAAGCAGATATCCCGGTATTCCCCTGTGCGGATTTCCCGGCTGGGCATAAACACCGAGAGTCCTTTCTGGCAGTCCGCCACCCGCACTCCCGTGATCAGAAATTTTCCGTCCAGACAGACGGTGGCAACAGCTTTCAGCTTGCCCTTGTCCTCATACCGGGCTACGATTTTACTTTTGACCTTCATTCAATCCTCCTTTAGTCGAAAAAATCCCAGCCCCACCACTAAAAGCAGGGCTGGTTACCTCAATCAGTCTTACCCCTGATAATTGAACAGGCTGGTGACTTTCTGCGTCAAAGTAGGCAGGATCGTGTCCTTAAACAGCGTGTACAGCCCTGCCAGCAGCAATGCGCCTATCACCACGGCAATCAAAATTTTCAGCGCCGTGTCCACAAATCCCTCGCCGGACTTCTGCGTCAGAACATCCGCAAGCCTGGCCTTGGCCCGCATTCCTTTCACATATCCCATAGCAGCCAGTTCGTTCATCTTGTTCGTCAGTTTTCTCATAGTTCATACTCTCCTTTTCTAAAATGGTTGGTTGATGTATGGTAAATCCGCAGGATATTTCTGCGGTCTCACCCCATTTGACAGCTACTTGTAGTAGCCGATGATAATGTTCAGCGTGGCGCTGCCCAGCACTGCGCCGATGCAGGACACAACGGCGGCCACAATGCGGTTGTTCCATTTCTTCTGATCCATCTCATCCGCCGCAGAGCGCCGGATACAGAAATAAATGATCAAAAGTCCCGCCACCACGGGAGCCAGCACCATCAGCCATGTGGTGGCGTCACCAATCAGCTTTTCCGTCCCCTTGGCAAGTTTGCTCTGCCCGATGCCGGACGCATAGACCGTCACGCTGTCCGCCACCATAAATAAGGCGGCGAATACCGCCGCACCCGCCGCCCGCAGTCTGGACACTGCCCTCTTAATCTTCCTCTTCATCCTTATCTGAACCTCCTGTTCTCTTAAAGCCTTTCACAGACGAAAACATGGCTCCGGCCTGTGCGCCGAACGCCTGTGCTTTCTGCTGCGCCTCCTTCAACTGCAAATCTTTCATATAGTACACCCAGATATTCCACAGAGGGATTTCCTCTGTCCTGTCCGTGAGCACCGGGCGGGCCTGTTCCCTGGCCTCCCGCACCCTGCGGTTATGCTCCTGATTTCCCAGCCCGCACATCTGATTAAAATACCACTGGGACAGGTCAGGGGCGTTCATCATAGCCGGATGCGCCCTGCTGATGACGATCTGGTTGGGCCGGGAAATCCGCCTGATCTCATCTGTGGTCAACAGCTCCCTTGCCACCAGGCTTACGCTGTGGGAACTGCTGGGATTGACATACCGCCCGTGTTGGCTGGACAGTTGATAGGCCGAGGTGGTGTATTTCCCCAGCTTGTCACATACGTCCTGCAAGGTCTCTCTGTCGTCCGCCTGTAAATAGATCCAGGTCTGGCAGTTGGACTTGACGATAGCCGCCGTCTCCTTGTCATACTTCTGCGTAAGCTGCTCAAAGCTCTGTAAAAACAGATTGAACCGCACGCCCCGTCCCCCTGCCACTGTCAGCTTGTTGGTAAAATCATTCAGCTTTGTAAAATTCCCGAACTCGTCCAGCACAAAATTCACCCGGTTCTCCAGCCGCCCGCCCCGCAAATCCGACTGGCGCACCAGCATCTCGTAAAGCTGGGACACCATCAGGCTGGCGATGGGGTAATAGGTGGTCTTTTCGTCCGGCAGGATCAGGAACAACGCCTGTTTCTTTCTGCCCATGTCCGCAAGGTTATAATCGCTCTTATGGGTGATGGCATAGATGGAACGGCTGGTAAAAAGCCGCAGAGTGGTCAGGGCAGAAGTGTCAAAGCTGCCCTTGGTGCGGCTGGGCGCTACCTCCGCAATGGACATCAGCGCCCGCGCCGGATGTTTGGCCGGGAGTTTTTTCATATACTCGCTCATGGGCGTCTTACCTCCCACGGACTTGCTCATCTCCGCAATAAACCAATATACGTTGGTCAGGTTCTGGTACTCCGGGCGTCTCCTGTTGTCCGCCACCACGCAGAGGATGGCCGCCGCTATGGTGGACTTCTCTCCGTTCTCCCATATTTTTTCATTGGATGTATTGTCGCCCACCAGAATGTTAGTGATATCCCAGGCATACATCTCCGCCCGCTCCATATCGTCCTCGTTTATGGCGTCGATCACCGGCTGCAGCAAGTTATAGCGGCTGCTTTTCTCCGGGTTTTTGAAGTCCAGGCAGATCACCTCGTACCCCAGCTTTTTCAAATAATCCGCCGTATAATGATACAGCTCCGCCTTGGGATCGCTGATCACCAGACTCTCCCCCGCCAGAGCGATGGAGCAGATGGACTGCACCACCAGGCAGCGCGTCTTGCCGGAGCGGGTGGCTCCAATGGTCAGGGTATGGGTATCGTCTCCGATCAGATACAGCTTTTCCCGGCTCCCGATCTTTTCCCTCCCCACCACAATACCGCCCTTTTCAAACAGCCTGTACGGATCGGCGTCAGCGTCCCCCTGTCTACTTCCTGATGGCGGCTTTTCCACCTCTTGAATGCCCTCTTGTGACTCTTTCACCTCCTCTCCCATTGCCCGCCGGTCTGCCCTGCCAGACGGAATCACATACTCCACAGTCTCAAAGCTCTCCTCCTCTCTGCAATGATTTATAGGAACGGGCTGGGAAACCGGGCTTACCGGTTTATCCGCCCCCTTGTCCCCCGGCGTATCCTCTGTATGCTCCTGCCCGCAGTCCTGCGATATAACTTTCTCATCCGCCTCCTTTCCCAAAAACGGCAAGTTCTCATATCCCGTGTCCAGCAGCATCCTGACCACTTCATTCTCCGGGTCAATGATCTGCGTCTCGAACACCTCCCCCCATTCTTCCCTTTTAAGCCATCTGGAAGAGCCATGCTGGTACTGGCCTACCGGGGCCGGAGTATAGATATCCCCCGCAATCCTCACAAGCCGGCTCTGATAGGGGCGGCTGTTCTGTACCCAGAAGAGGATACAGCACAACACCAGAAACCCCTCAAAGGAAAGAAACAACAGCATTTGCCGCCTCTCCGCAAACAATCCTGAGAGACAAGATCGGAGCGGGAGCAACGTCAGCCTGTCATACCGCCCTGATAACAGCCCATGCAGAGCCGCCGTGAAAACCAGATTCAGCACGGTTCCCATTGCCATCAAAGCAGTGCTTAAGAGCAGTTTTTCTTTCCACTTCATCGGCCCGGTTCCTCCATTTCTCCCGTTTGCAATGTCTGTGTATGGAGCAAAAGCCTATCCTCCAAATCGGGATACGCACTTTGCAACAATTCCAGCGTGTCCTCACTGGGAATGCCCAAAATCTCCTGCCGGGACACTGCCATGGTATCCCGGTCAACCGGATGCACCAGATGGACGGTATCACTGAATTTCCCATCTGCCCGGCAGCCGGGGCCATGGGTGGCCATCCAAAGCTGGTTGCGGGCAGTTCGATATTCCGGTTTTAGTCTTTCGTAACTGAGCACCACAAGGCGATCCGTATAGTCCTTTCCTGTGCTGCCCTTTCTGCAATCTTCACTGCCAAGCAAAGAAATTTCATCCGTGCTGACCGGGTAATACTCTTTCAGCATGGGATATCTCACATAATAGGTCAGTATCCCATGCTCCTGCGCAAAACGGATCTCCCCCTCCATCCCCTGGCTGATCTCCGTACCCATCACCCACAGCTCTTCGCATTTTTCCAGCAGCGCCAGACCCAATTTCAAACCCTGCTCTCTCTGCTGTGGAATGGTGTCATTGCACCACTGGCTGAAAATAATATGGGGCGCTAACGGCAGCACGCCGCATTCGCTGGCAAGGCGGCTGTATTCCACCGCATTTCGGATATTTCTGTCATAATCTCCCCGAAACGGACTGGCAAGGTATACCTGTTTCAAATATTTCACCTCCAGACAAAAGCAGGCCCATACCCGGCAATAAGGGTATGAGCCTGTCCTGTTTTCCTATTTTTTTCACTGTCATTGGGACATGTGCAGCGTCTCCGAACTCCCGCTGCTATATCCTGTAGTCAGTCTGTTCTCCAAATTCCTCCTCCTGTTCTTCCCTGTCCATCTGTGTCCCCTGCCTTGTGCTGTTCTGCAATGCCGCAAGCTGCACCGCAAGAAACATCTCCCTAGGAGCGTTCACCTCCGGAATCTGTTCTTCCTCTGGCACACAGGCATTAAACAATTGCATATACGCCGGGAAATCCTGCCCCAAGGTGGCGTACAGACTTTCCTCTGAGATTACCAGAGCCGAAACCTCATCAAACACGTTTTTCAGTTCATTCAGCATAACCGCGCAGGATACCAGGTCATAAAACAGGTAATCCCCCTGGGCTGTCCCGTATTCCGCCGCCATGGGGGACATAAAATTATCTGCCACGGCCTCATGAACGGCAAACTTCAGGCTTTCTCCATCCTGGGTCATATAGATGCCGTTGCGCACATGGAACATGTCGTCAATCTGCCCTGCGGGTGACTCCAACGGCGGCGCGCATTCCCCAAAATAATCCGTTAGGGATAACTTGCCGTCGCGCTTAATCTCCTCCATCTGTTTCATGATGGCGGACTCCATACGTCTGCACAGCGCCATGCGGCGCTGTAACACCTCAAAAACGGGAATGTCTCTTTTGTCCTCGTTATAACAAAGCCATTCCCCATCCTCCTCTCCCATACTGGCAGCTTTATTTGACAGAGTATCTTTCACGGCATTTTTTCTTACCATGACTCCCACCCGTTCCATTCCCTGCTCGTCCACTGCCAGAATCATATAGACGTTCAGCGCGATCTCCACGCAGGTGTTGATAGTTCCCCAGATGGATTCCCCCTGTGGCGGTTGGTGCATAACACATCACTCTCCTTTTTTATATATTGCAAAGTGGTGTCACTTAACTGTCAAGTGACTGTATATTTACTAAACAGAATACCATAAAATATATCTAATGACAATCAGGTGGAGGATTTTTCTTATGGCTACAAACAAAAGGGTATTTACCCTCAGACTGGAAGATGAGGTTTTTGACAAGATCGGTGTGCTCTCTGCCGCACAGCACCGTTCCATGACAAACTACATTGAATATGTACTGTTAAAGCACATTCAGGAAGTGGAACAGACGCAGGGGGAAATTAAGCCCTCTGTCTCCGAAAGCTGCGACTGACAGCCCTGCCTTGCCTGGCTGGGCTGTCTCACCGTTCTCTCACATTCTCCTGGGGAGAGAACAGTTTCATAAAGTCGAATACCCTTTCCCTTTTCCCCAGTTCCGGCACGATGTCCTCAATGCGTTCCACCAGGGCCGCCACGGACTCCATGCCCTCCCGATCCAGCTCCTGATCCTCCGTGCGCAGTTTGACAAGCCCCGCATGGAGAATTTTTAACTCTGTCTCCGTAAACAGTTTCCTCTCGTCCACCAACCCGCTGCGCAGCGCAAAATCCTCAAAAGCCGCATCACGGTTGTAAAAATATTGTCTCTGAATGGGATTTCCGCCATGCTCCATATCCTTGCGGTAAGTGGTCAGCACATAGTCGAAGAGGGGATGCTGCTTACAGGCCAGAATCACGCCGTTATGCTCGTTGATGGTCACCACTCCGTTTTTATCCGGTGTTGCCGTCTCGTCATAAGGCGGGTCAGAACAGATGCCGCAACCAATGGCCATTGATTTGGCAAGGCTCTGTAGCCGTTCCATCTGCTTTTCCTCCACCTCCGCAAAGGGATTCCTGATTATCACATCCTGTCTGCCATAAAAGGCGATCTGCCTGTTTTTGTGATAGATGTCCGCCACATAGTCCGGCGAGGACGGCGGCCTTATGGAAAATCCCTTTTTCTCCAGCGTCTCAAAATACGCCTGATAAAATTCCGTCTTACTTTTCATCCCGTATCTCCTTATCCGTATTGCCATATATTTCCAGCACAATGTCCCCAATGCATTCCGCCAGGGCCGATATCTAAGCCTTTCGCTAGATACTTAATGTTCATACCCCTTATCCTGATATTTAAGATAAAGTTCTCTTCTCGCCTCCCTGGACAGTTCACCGCCCCACGCCTTTTTTAAGTCCTCATATTGGCGTCTGCCCCTGTCTGCCTGAGATGACAGGGTATCCAGCAGTTCAATCAACATCTGTTCCATATAAAATTTCTTCTGTCCCTCCCGGTACTCCGCCATCCTGCCCTCATCATCCAGCCGGTTCAGCGTCTTTACCATCCCCAGAATGCGGTTGGCGATCATCCGATCCGCCTCGTCCTCAAACCGATTCCTTTGATCCTCCAGATCCTCTTCACTGCCCCCATACAGATATGCCATTTTCATCTTGCTTTCCACATAGTCCGACCGCAGTTTTTTCAGTTCCGGCACATGCTCCAGCAGATATGCCGTCAACTCATCCACCTGCTTTTTTACCGCCACCGGGAGCAGCCCATAGGCGATTCTGCCCTTTGGCGGCAAGGCCGATTTCAGACAGAAAACCCGGTCTGCGACTTCATTCAGCGCCTGGTCTGTAAAACAAAAATCTTCCTTCAGCTCCGCGTCCAGATCATACTCCTCCCTAAGCCGCCGGTATCTCTCCTTTCCCATCAGGCGCATATGACGCTCAAAATCCTCCACAAGTTCATCGCTGATCTGCCGCAGACCGGCCGCTGCCCGGTTCTTTTCTTCTCCAAAGGCCCGTATCCGGTCGGCAAAAGTATCCTTGATCATTTGTCTGCGGATATTGTTCGGAACTGACGGATGGGTAAAAGGATTCCTGATCCTGGCTTTTTCATCGGAATTGTCCCAGAATACCACATGGAGGTGGGGATGGCTCTTTTCCCTGTGCAGGGCTGCCGCCCACTGAAAATGCTCCCGCCGGATGCCGTTCTTCTCCGCAATGGTGCGGATATGGTTTTCTATGTAGCGCTGCCATGCCGCCCTGTCTGTCAGCAGCAGTTCTTTTGCCGTATCTTCTCCAAAGGAAACCACGCTGCGGTACATGGTGACATGCCGTTTTGCGTTCCGGTATACCAACTGTGCCACATCTCTCCAATCCTGAAACTCTGTCAGCGCCGTCCCCGGCGTCAGACACCCAAACAGCCCGTGGTTCATGCCCTTATTCTTTGCCACCCTGGGCCGGGTGGCAATATAACGCACATGGGCATAATTCTTGCTGGCCGTGCTCCTGTAGTTGGGGTTTTGAAATCGCTGCTTGTATACTAACAGAGAAATATGCCCTCACCTCCTGTCTGACTGCTGCCCCTCTTACCTCTCCTGATCATACTCCGGGAAAGAGCCGTATCGGATCGCATTTATCTCCCGCAAAATATCCCTTGTTTCCTCCGGTATGGTAACCAGAGAAATCTTCTGCTCTTTCCCATCATAGTAATAAACCTGATCGGACAGGACTTCCTGCGGCAGTATCCCCTCTCTGTTAGCCAGCATAAGCGTATATTGCAGCTCCTTGGGGGATACCTTTCCATTATCAGCTATAAGCATTACCTCCCTGGTACTGGTAGGCTGAATGTAAAAGCTACAGCCGCTGTTCTCCGCCAGCGCCCGCAGCACACCCGGATAGAGAATCACCGCAGCCCCGCCATTCTCTCTGCCGTTACCCAGAATATACATCCGCCCATCCTTACAGACAAATTCCTCCGGCGATCTGGGTTCCTCCGTGCCGTCTAACAATCCATCCATGCTGACAATCACTGCGGGCATCTGCTCCATTGTATTTTTCAGAGCCGTCTCATAAAGCTGATCCACTGTTACGTCCCAAAGCTCCAGATGCTTTGCGGTCACAGACGCACTCCCATATTCCTGCCCTTTTTTATCAAAGAATTTTACACAAAACATTGCCGCAAGATCGGTTCCATCTATCAGCTTGTGAGGGCCTTCCTGTAACCGCTCCCGATTCATCTCCCGGCTCACAAGCCGAACCTGAATCCTGTCCTTTATCAGCCCATAATCCAATACTGTTTCCGGTGTAATTGAGATTTCCGCCAACGCCTGACAGCCCCTCAGATAGTCCTCCGCAATCCGTTTCAGCAGGGTTTCCTCTGTAAATCCGCACTGAAATCTAACGTAATAAGAGAGGAGATCCATGGACATGCCCGTTCTCTCCCCGGCCCGTCTGATGACCAAGCTGGCCTGCAATCTGTCGTTCTCTTTCCGCAAGTGCAGGATTGTCGCCGCCGCGTCCTGATAGTTTTCCGGCATATAATCAAGAATCCTGCTTTTTACCATCTTCTGAAATTTTTCATAATCTGTCATTTTATTTTCACTGCTCCTGTCCTTTTATCGTATTTGGCTTGTAAATATACTCCCACATGTCGCTGACGCTGCCTGTAATATTAGCCAAACAATATTGCTCGCAAGAACCTGATCTGTCACAGCTTATCCACAATCCTGCGCAGATTGTCACTGTCTTGCAGAAAACTGTTGATCTGGAAGTCTTTCTTCTGCATATAGTCCACGCCCAGCGCCACAGCCTCATTCAACATCTGATCAAACTGTTCTTCCGTCCCTTCATGGGCCACATTCATCAGTACCTTGACCAGCAGGAAAAAAGCCGCCGCTCCGATCTTTCCCGATTTCATATGCATCTTTGCAATCCGGTTCGTCTGCTGTTCCACCACGGCTTTGATATCCTCGATATGATAGATTGCCTGCAATTCCTGCCGGATAATGCCAGCGATCAGGTCTATATCCTGGCTGTAACCCTCCACGGCCAGTCCTTTCTCGATATAACGCCGGATCTGCTCATTCCGGGAAATATGTTCCCGATCAGCCATCTTGTCAATCTGCCCGCACATCTCTTTCGTCAGATAGACCGAGGTAATGATCCGATCCTCCCGTTTTGCCATAGGTTTCCTCCTCTCTCATATCACAGCTTTTTAACAGCCTCCTAAGACGATTAACAAGGGTACTGGCTTTGCCTGTACGGTGTTCCCACGGTTTGTTTCACAAACCTATTCCTGCCTTAACTCCAAAATCTCCGATTTTGAGCGCAAGTCCCCGCCTCATGCGGCGGGTCACGCTTACAGCGTGTTCTCTCGCTACGCTCCAAAAAGCGGAAAAGATACCTCGTACTACCTCTCCATCCCTTCCTCCGGCTCCGCCATATCAGGCCCATCCCGACTGCGGCTCTGCATTTCCCGCAGTGTCACCAGATCCGTGTTGAAATCTTTCGTCTGCGGGGTCTGGATAAAGACTTTATATCCCGCTTTTTCAAAGGCCTGGGCCGATAGCTCCGCCTGTACCTGCCCATGGTTGCAGGGCTGCCCCTTTGCATCCTTTCCGTCCATATCATTGTCATAGCAGAACACAATCTCCCGAATTTCCGGGTGAACTATCAGATACCGGGACAGCGCCTTGTCCGAAAGACATCCCTCCGCCACCCTGTGATCCTCCCGCCAGTCCATGCCATACAGCTTGCAGAGCGTGGCATGGCTCATAGCGTCGATGGGCGCCTCAAACTCATACACCCGGTTGGATCGGCCCTCCATGCAGAAACCGTAGGTCTTGTCCGAGTTCTCCACATCCTGCCGAAACTTCCGGTCGCTGCTGGGCGCACGGAGGGCGCAGTACCGAGGTTTTCCCTCTTCGTCATACCCTACAAAAGCACAGTTACGGAAAGAATACCCATTCCTCTGTGTGACGGCCTGATACACCTTTCCCTGGTTGATCATGGCGTACACAATCTCACTGTCTATGCCACGGGTGCGGGTCAGATACGCAACGGTACGGTTGAAGTCCCTATCCTTTGGCGGCAGTATCAGATCTCCTCTGGGTTTCTTTTCCACCGACGGCACATAATGCTCTGTCTGCTCATAAGCCCGGCATCCCAAAATCATTTCCACTGCGCTCTTAAAATCATCGGCTCCAAGATATTCCTGGGCAAACTGAATAATATTTCCGCTTTTCTGCCCCGCAAACTGATAGTACCCCCGCCCATGCCGAAACAGATACAAGCCGCCGCTGTGCTTGACATGTACCGTGTTCCTGTCGCCCTTTTCCACCTCAAAACCGTGCCGGATAGCAAAGTCAATGATATTGGTGTCAAAGACCTGTTTCATCTGCTCTTCCGTAAAAGGCATGGGGTGTCTTTGCATGGCTGCATCTCCTCTCATAACCCTCACCTCCTTGAAATAATTAAAGGCGCCAGCAAAACAGTTTTCACCATTTTGCCAGCGCCTTATATAATAAAATATTAATCTTCTCTTCTTTTCTCTTCTAGATCCTCCGTTTCTGTTTCCTCACATGAAAATGGAATATTGCCTGTACTTTCCATTTCTACATCTTCATCAATTATTGGATTTAATATTGGTAAATCTATAGTTAATGGTTTGTTCAAAGCAATATTAATGCTTTTTATTTTCAATGAGTCAGCCAAATATGAAAATGCTGTTTCCAATGAAGTCAATGACTCATATCCCGTTACACCCAATAAATTATTAGCATTTGAAACTATTTCACTAGCAATTTTCATAGGCGGAACAGCGCTTTGTATAGAAGGCACAACATCTTTTAACAAGTTAACCATTTCAGTTGTATTGAAAGAAACATTCATTTCGTTAAGTTTTCTTTTTAATAATGTTGTTGTCTCAATCATTCCTTCCAAGCCACTTCTATTCGTATAAGATGACATATCTTCATTTCCAAGTATATCTATAGGTTTCCTTGATATCACTCGTTGAGCAACTGCCTCTACCGCTTTTGCCTCTTCTGTAGTAATCTCAAGAGTGTCAATTATATTGATGCATTCATCAAATACTTCACTATATGTTCTAATCAATGCCACGGCTTTAACAAAATCTTTTTTGTAAATAGGTTTTCCATGAGCAACTTTATTTCGAATATTATATAGGGAACTCCAATCATCCGAAAACTTCTTTGGGCTCTTTATACTTAACTTATCAGAAAAATAGCGATCCCAATTATTTTTGGGTTCAAATTCATCAGACAACTTCTGAATAGTTTCTTCTGTTAAAGTACCTTTTCCTTTCGTTTGATTATTCTCTTTATGGTCTTTGTCATTTACAAAAAATTTGATTTTGTTAAATAACTCCTTTAAATCTGACTTTAATGAATATGGAGCTGTGAAAAAATATATAAGCGTAATAAAATCAGCATATGTAAGCCATTCTCCATTTATTTCAGTAGGTGATTTATCATTTTTCTCGATTGTGGATTTTACGCTCGATTGGAATTTTTCTGGTGTACTTGCATCAAGCCATCTACTTCCTATTGTTTTGGTCATAAATAGGTAAATAATTTTGCGGAGCATATTTTCTACTCTTAAAATGTCGGGATATAGTTTTCTTCCATAATATGATGAAACATCGTTCCATATTGTACTTATCGAAAACAGATTCCCACTTCTTTCATTCATATTATGTATCATAGAGTCAAATTTTTCCAATACTTCAACTTGGTTTTCACCACTATCAGCCATTTCTACTATAAAATGAAAGATTGATTCTTGTGACTTTTCAACAAGGACATGCTCTAAACGATACTCAAGTTCATTATCATCAAAAAGCATAAATATTCTGTTTTCACTTTTTACGTCTTTGTTATTAAATTGAATCCGACTATTCAAACATAAAAAATCGAGAAACTTTTCTTTAGATGAACAATAATCATCCTGGGGTTTTACAAAAATATATTCCATTTTCATTGTTCTGCTCCTTCTCACCCGAAATAGTATTCGACATATTAATATTATAACAGCACTCATTATTTGTCCAGCTAAAGAATATTTCTCCTCCACATTCCTGGCAAACACCGGTCTGCCATATCCCTCTTTCCTACCTGACCGCCTCTCCCTGTAGCGCCTCCTGCTCCTGCCCTCTGGCGCTGACCCGCTCCGCCTGGGGTAGAGAACACTCCGCCTTATGGATGATGTCATCCAGCAGTTCACTCTCCTCCGGCTCATTCTCCATACCGGCCCGCAACGCCAGAAAATAGATCTTCCGCATCTCCGCCTGGGTAAAAAGCGGAATACACTCCTGCCTGAAATACCCCAGAATCTCCTTTTCCCTGGCGGTCATTCCAAACAGTTTTGTCCGGCTTACGGCTTTTCGCAGCTCCTCCACATCTGACAAAGGCTCTCTGGAACCGTCCCTGTTCAGAATAAAGCACTCCAATCCCTGCTTGACCGCCTTTTCCGCATCCTGCGGCCCCACCAGCGCCATGTCTCCCGCCCCATAGCCGTATGCGCAGAGTCTGTCACTGTCAAGCTGCTGTACATAATTGTCCACCTGCGTCTCCACCAGGCCATATTGCAGGACACGGCCCTGTGCGGCGATATTGGCAAGCTGCCATTCATTTTCCACAAGATACGTCTTGCGCTCCATGGTGCCGTACCTGCGGACAATGCTCTCCCAGTCCCGCTTATACTCCTGATAGTCGATAATCTGGTGGTCGCTGGGGTTTTGAAACAGCAGATCCACTCTGTCCGGCGCAAGGGAATTGGCACACAGATAATCCAGATGTTCCTGATAATCCATCTCCACGATATCCCCCTCCACCATGCCATCCTTTTCCCCATACAGTTCAATCCAGAAAGCCATCGCCCGTTCGCTGGGACATCTCCCGTAATAATTCCATGAATTGTACTGCTCGGTCTGCTCGATATACACACTCCTCTCCGGGAAACAGAGTGTACCGCCGTGCCTGCTCATCCAGAAAAACTGCTTGTGCGCATTTCTGTCCTTTGCCGCCTTTAGCAGCATTTCCCTGTCATAGTCAAAATCCGTCCAGTAATAGCTGGTGTTATGCTCCATAATCTTCTGTAAGGTCTTAAGCACATCCACATGGGAAAAGCAGGCGTTGGGGCGAAAACGGTATCCCTGCTGTCTCAGATTCTCCTGCAACTGCGTCATGATCTCCTCCCGTTCCCCCTGCATGGATTCCCCGTTAAAACGGTGTTCTGCACAGAACCCTTTCCCCATATCCGTAGGCACCAGCCACAAATCTCCGCTGTGCGGCAATACAAAATAAAGCGTATCCTCCGCATAAGTCCCCGCCATGGGCAGCGCCTCGAAAATGTCCTCCCAGCTCCCCGACTCCGCCGGTTCAAGCTGGCGTATGGCATGAATTAATTCACGGGGCAGAACCAGCGTCCAGAGACCATACGCATTTTCTCCCGTCCTGGACAGTGCGTTGATTTTACTGTATTCCATGTTCGTCCTCCTGTCCCTGCTCCCCAAACTGTTCCGGGGCGGCCTCTGCCGTCCGTTCCAAAACAGTCTCTACCATCTGCTCCGGTAGACTATCCTCCAGCTTTTCCACCAGTTCCATAAACTCTTTCTCCCCGCCGTATGCCATCTCTCCGTCATGCTCCCCGTAAAATACACAGGCGGCATAAAGCATCTTCCGTTCTTCTTCCGCAAAGACCTGATCCTGGGAGATCAGCCCCGCACGAATGGCAAAATCCCGCTTTGCGCCCTCATAATTCGTCTCAAAATAATGCCCCACCGTGACGTCGGTACGGTCATAGCTGTAGTCCCATGTGACATAACGCACCTCATCATACTTATCCATCTTCGCCGCCAGCAGCACATCCCCGTACTCCGAGATAATGCGGAATCCCTCTACGCCGTCCGCCTCCAGCGGCCTTGCGTCCCTGTACAGATCATGGGCCTCTTTCATGGACAGCAGCAAATTGTACAATTTCCACCGCTCCCTCTCATGGGGTTCCCGCTCAAAATAGCGCATGGCGCCCCACTTTTCAAAACGGCATATTTCCTCTCCCTCCCATAAGGCGGAAAGACACAATTTCGGATCATTCTCCAGCCGCCGCACCTCATACCCCAAGGCAGCCGCTCTCCGTATAAAAGCCCCCGCCAACTCCGGGGTAATTTCATGCCTCAAATACATCCCTCCTATCTCTCCATGCTGTTTTCTTCTTCCTGAATCATTGCGGGAACCCCCTCCGGCTGCTCAAGATTCCCCTCCACCGTCATCACCTCCTCCCCGTCCTCCCGAAATTCCAGCGCAAGATCAAGCTGTACTTTTTTCTTCTGCAACTCCACCAGCCTCTCCTCATCCTGAAAAGGCTTTCCCAACGCCTCCTTTGCCGCCGCATATTGCTGTCTCAGACCGTCAAGCTCCTCTCTGCCCTGTTTTACGCCAGACACAATGCGTTCCCCAAGATTCTCAATGCGGGTGATATTACCCAGTTCCGACTCGCTGCTGTCCACATGATAGGTTCTCTTTCCACATAGCTGAATATGGATTCCCAGCCCTTCATACTTTCGCTCCAGCCGGATTGTAAACCCTGCATAACTGCCAATGTCCAGGCGCTCTCCCTCGCCCCTCCCCAGCCTGCGGGCGCAGACCGTGAAATGCTCCGCCGCTTTCGTTCTCTCCTTATACCGCCTGCCGTCAATTATCATCCGAAACTCCAACGATTTATTCGCCAGATAAGTTTCCACGTCCGCCTCCTGCAACGCAATCTCCTTTTCCCTGCGGGCGATCTGTTCCGGATAATAGCGGCTGACCTTATTCTGCAAGTCCGTCTGCTGGTTCTGCCAGAAGGATTTCAGCACCGTGAGCCGATTGATCTCATTGTCCGTCTCCATCTTTTCCTTTACCCTTGGATCGGAGGTGGCCAGCGCCTTGAACTCCGCATATTGCAGTACCGTCTCGTCCAAGTCCTCGCAGGTGCGCAGAGCGGAACGACAGGTCATGATCTGACTGATGTACCGTTGTTTCTGTTCCAGAATTTGCCAGAGATAAGAGTCAAAGGTGTTTTCTGTTATATAATTAAAGATGGAAACTTCCTCGTTTTCATTCCCCTGCCGCAGAATCCGCCCGTCCCTCTGGGTCAGATCCGCCGGACGCCAGGGTACATCCAGATGATGCAGGGCTATCAGTTTCTGCTGGACATTCATACCCGTACCCATCTTTTCCGTGCTGCCCATCAGAATGCGGGTTTCCCCTCTTCTCACCTTTTCAAAGAGCTGCTCCCGCTGCACATCCGTCTTTGCGTCATGGATAAAAGCAATCTCTTCAGGATGTACGCCCTGGGCCACCAACACGGCTTTCGTGGCCTCATAAAAATTGAAACCGCCGTCATATTTGGGTGTCCCCTGGTCACAGAAAATCAGTTGCGTCAGCCTGCTCTCTGCCGTCTCATGGTATATCCTGGCCACATTCCCTGCGCACCGGTTCAGCTTGGTATCCGGATCGTCCGGTATCTGCGGGTCAATGGCCCGTGGGTCAATGGAGAGCAGACGGGCCTCGTGCGTCAGTTTCAGAAAGTTATCCTGGCTGCTGTCCACCTCGCCGCTGCGGATCGCCTCCGCCCGCTGCGCCAGTTCCATCACAATACGTTTCTGGTCGGGGGTGCAGAGGGATTTGATGACCTGCGGGCCCCCTGTTTTCAGTTTCGGAGTGGGCAGCTTTAACATATCCGCCGTCTTAATATCCGCAATCATGGAAAACATGCTCATAAGCTCCGGCAGATTATGGAACTGCGCAAAACGGTTCTTCATCTGATAGCCATTGCCCTCCGGCTTGATCTCCAGAGAGGACGTGACCTTTCCGAAAGTCCCCGCCCAGGCGTCAAACATTAAAAGTCCCCGCCGCTCCAGTTCCCTGGGCTGCAGGGTTTTCTGCATCACATACAACTCGGCCATGGAATTGCTCACCGGTGTTCCGGTCAGATAAATCACCCCCTTTCCTCCGCTGATCTCATTGATATACTGACATTTCTGGTGCATGTCCATGGCCCGCTGGCTGCTCTGTCCGCTGATGCCCGCCACGTTCCGCATCTTGGTGTAAGAAAAATTGTTCTTATATGCATGGGCCTCGTCCACGATCAGGGCATCCACACCCAGCTCCTCAAAATTGATCACATCATCTTTCTTTTCCGCCATGAAAAGCTGGTCATACCGAAACTGTAAACTCTTTCGGAAAATCTGCATCTGTTTCAGAGACCACCCCTTTCCGTCCCGGAATTTCTGTTCTTCAATGGCCTCCGTCACTGCGTCGAGCTCCGTCTGCATGGCCGCAAGCTGCCGCTCCCTGGAAAGCCCGATCAGCTCAAAGCTGGAGTGGGCCATGATGATACAGTCATAATCCCCGGTGGCGATCCGGCTTACAAAACGACGGCGGTTCTGTTTCTGAAAATCCCTCTTTTCCGCCACCAGAATATTGGCGTTGGGGTACAACTCCATATAGGCGTCAGACCATTGGCCCACCAGATGATTGGGCACAGTGATCAGCGGCTTTGCCACTTTCCCCAGCCTTTTCAGTTCATGGGCCAGCACAATGGCGGCATAGGTCTTTCCCGCCCCCACCTCGTGGGCCATAAGCAGGTTCCCCTCCCCGTACAGGCCGTGGGCCACCACGTCAAGCTGATGGGGCCGCAGCCGGATATCCTGGGATAAATCCGGCAGTACCAGACCGGAGCCGTCATATACACGGGGACGGATATTGTTAAAGCGGTCATTGTACAGTTTTGTAAGCCTTGCCCCTCGCTCCGGCTGGGCAAACAGCCACCTTTCAAACTCCGCCTTGATCTGAGCCTGTTTCTCCCTGGCCAGAATAGTTTCCCTTTTGTTCAGGACATACTTTACTTTGTCCTCGCCTGTCTGGGGATCGACATATTCCACCCTGTCCCTGACCTCCACAAACCGCAGATTCAGCGATGCCTCCAATATCTCATAAGCATTCATCCGCTCCGTGCCGTAAATCCGGGTGGCAGTGACGGAGCCTTTCTCATTTCCCTTATTGGCAATAAAATAGGCGCCGCTGTACTTAGAAAATTCCAGCGCTGTGGCATGCAGTCCGGTTCTGTTCCACTGTTGGGTCTTAAATACCTCATGCATAAACTCCTGATAGACCTCCACAGGTATCCAGGGCGTTCCCAGGGAAAAACTGATCTCCTGCGGGGTAAGCGGCGCAGGCTGCACCGCCCGCAGCGCCTCCACATTCCGGGAGAACCGCTCCGGCTCCTCCTCCGCCTTTAAAACCGCCTCCGCCAGTTTGTCTTTTACATAACCGCTCAGATACTCCCCTGCGGTCTGCCATCCGGCATAGGGATCTCCCCCATACAGAACCGGGTTCTGATAAATCTGATTTCCCAGTTCCTCTATTATTTCATCCCTGGCAGCCCTGCCCTGATCCGGCTTTTGATAAATCTGCGCCATATAATCCAGGTCAAGCCTGCCCTTTACATTCAGGGAGACCTTCAATGCCTCCTCTGCCGAGTTCACCACAGACGGGATAGCCTTGGGCCGTATGGTCGCCTTGAAAAATATGGCGGTCTTGTCAAATACCCCCTTTTCCTCTTTCCTCTCCTTCTCAATGGAGCGCAGGAGCGGCGCATTGGCATCCCGTGAAAACGCCGCCACATTGACATTGGTATTGATATAGCCGAACTCCTTTACAAACCGGTCATAGACCCCATTCAGCCTGCCCATATGTTCCCGCAAGGCCGTTTCATACTCTGGAACAGGCAGGATTCTCTGCTCCCGGTTCTGAAAATCAATCAGCCCGCGCACTGCCCTTGCAATCTCCAAAAGCCCCCGGATGCGCTCCGCTTTCTTCCCCGTGACATCCTGTTCATACATCCTGGAATGCTCCCGATAATACAGCTTTCCGTCCACTTCCGTATAGGAGAAATTGCGCACTGCCGGATCTGCGGGAATGGATTTTCTTTCAGCCATGCCGTCCTCCTCCGGCACAAGCTCCTGCTGCTTTGGCTCCTCGTACTTCCCTTCCAGACAACCGACAGCATGCGCAAGCCGCTCGTTTAAGTCATCCCCCGGTATCGGATGACAGGCCGTGCTCTTCTCATTCCCGTACATGCCCCCGTCAAACACCATTTTGCCCAGCACCATCTCCGGGTGGTCGATAAACCATGTATTCATCGGAATACCTTCCGCATTTTCCTCCACAGAAAGCCAGGGGCTGTTCTTTTCATCCGGTACGATCTCCCTCTCCCGCTTTTTCAAAAACAGGATATCCGTGGTGGCCTCCGTCCCCGCCACCTGCTTAAATGCGTTGTTCGGCAGACGGACAGCGCCCATAAGCTCCGCCCTCTGCGCCAGATACCTGCGTCCGGCAGAATTTGACTTGTCCATGGTGTACTTGGAAGTGATGACCGCCGCAATGCCTCCCGGCCTTGTCTTATCCAGGGATTTTGCCAGAAAATAGTCGTGAATGCGGAAGTGGTACCGGTTATATCGGGGATCGTCCACCTTGATGGAATTAAAGGGAATATTGCCGATCACCACGTCAAAAAACTGATCTGGAAAGTCGGTATGCTCAAAGCCCGTCACCTGGATATCCGCATTGGGATAGAGATGTCCGGCAATATGCCCGGAGACCGGCTCGATCTCCACCCCGTACAGCCTGGAATCCGCCATGCTCTCCGGCAGCACGGAGAAAAAATTCCCCGTGGCCATGGCCGGGTCTAAGATATTTCCCCCGCAAAACCCGAACCGCTCCAGAGCGTCATAGATATGCCGTATGACGCTCTGTTCCGTATAATAAGCCGTCAGAGTGCTTTCCTGCGCCGCCTGAAATTCCTCCTCCGTAAGCAGGCCCCTGATCTCCTCATACTCCGCCTCCCAACCGCTTTTTCCCGCTGTCAGAGCATTTGCCAGCCCTCCCCAGCCCACAAACCTGGCAAGAATAATCTGCTCCTCCGCTGTCGCCCTGCGGCCCTGGGCCTGCAACTGTTTCAAAAGCCGAACAGCCGCCACATTGTTTTTAAACTTTGTCTTGGGGCCGCCGTCATACAGATGATGTTCCTCAGAAAAGCGGTAATGAAAGCCCTGGGCCATGCGCCGGTCAAAATCCTCCAAAATGGCCTTGTCATGAGCCTGGTTTGCCTGTACCGTCTGGATCGCCGCCTGCAAAACCTCCCTGCTTTCCGCCATGATCTCCCCGACCTCAGCCGCCTCCACAACCATGGACGCTATCTCTCCATCGCCGTAATCGCCCTTAACAGCCTGGCAACCCTGGAGCTCTGCTACCGATACCCGCTCCCTGACTTTAAAACCGGCCAGGTTCTTTAGCTGGCTGATCTCCCCGATCTCCACTGTTCTTCCGTCATAAAGATACTGCAAAATCTCATAAACCCTGCCCTTATAGGCAATCCGTTCTCCCTCCTGAAAAGGATGCGATTGTACCTGTACTTCCTCCACGTCCAGAATGGCGTCTGTGTCCGGGCCAGCATCCAGCCCCATGTCAAATAGCGAAAGTTGTAAGTCAGACACATCCTCCCGGTTTTCGGCATCCCCCTCGGAATAATATTTCTTGCCGGATTTCTCCTCCGCCTCTGAGGGTTCATACCCGTCTGTCTCTGTCAGTTCTTTTTCAGGCAAAACATTTTCCCGGCTCTCCACACTGCCATCCATGGCGAGTACGGTTTGTCCGTCACTCCGGCCCTCTTCCGGTTCCACCTTTTCATCAGGAATGGCAAAATCATCCAGCTTTTCTTCCTCTATGCTGAATGGATATACACCGTTTAAAATCAGGGCATCTATTCTCTTTACCAGCTCTGGATAGGAATACAGATACTCTTTTTCCCCTACCCGTAACACGATCCCCTCATTTTGCCCCAGAAGATGCACCTGGAAATCCCCGTCACGGAATATATAATCCTCATCCAGACTTCCATAAATCAATTTCAGCGCATTCGCCTTTTTCTCCCGGCTGCTGCTCCTCTGAAAATAGCCGCATATCTCGGAATGCCATATCCTTGCGTCAGGAATCAGGTCATCCGCACACAGAGCCCTGTCCAAAAAATCTGATGCCTCTTCTTTCGATAAACCTGATACGGGATCTACTTCATTCCCGCTGGTTATTCCCGGCTGCGCAAACTCTTCCTCTTTCTGTACCCGTTTTTCTATCGCCTGCGTCTGAGACAATCCCACCTGTCTCCGATCCTGCTCTTCCCCAGTTCCCGGCTGCAATATTTCTCTTCGCTCCTGCGCCTGAACCCCCGCCTCTGTCTGCGGTATTTCTCCTCGCTCCCGCACCTGAACCCCTGCCTCTGTCTGCGGTATCCCTATCCCCTCTTCCCGCATTCTGGGCGGAACAGAGAAAAAGCCGCCCACAGACGGCTCAAAACCATCTGTGGGCGGCTGTACGCTCCGTGAGGAAGATTGCAAAATCACCTGACTCTCAATACCACCTCGTCCATCACTGCCTCCTCTGCCTCTCTCGTTATCATGCTCATATGCCCGGCCCTCTCCATTGCGTCCTCCGTCTCCGGCATGGGATCGGCTGCCAGCATCTCCCGGATCAACGCCTCTTTCCTCTGCTCCGCCTCCTGATCCACCTGTAAAATGATCTCGTTGATCCTGCCCTGCGCCACCAGCTCTGACAATCGGTGCGAATGTTTCTCCAACATATACTTCTTCCACCGTTCCCCGAACCGGCCCACCGGCATCCTGTCTGTCTGCGGATTCTCCGACACCCGGATCTCCGGATACAGCATCCCGTCCTCTCCCTGCCTGTATGTGAAATTCATCAAAGGTTCTGTTCTCATATATTTTGCTCCTCTCGACTTTGATCTCCTGAATCTCCTCGTAAATCTCTTTCAGTATGGGCCTTGCGACGGATACGGTGCAGCTCCCCAGCGCCATAAACAACTGTAAGCTGTTATAGCTGCCGATATTCTCAAAACTCCCCTCATCAAACAACTCTGTGGAAAGCCCGCACTTGGAAAATACCGTGTAAGCCACACTCTCCTCCACAAGCCCCGCAAACTCCGCTCTCACTGCGTCCTCCGGCATCCCGTAAAGCGGACTTGTCTCGTCCCTTACCCGAAACTCTTTCAGATAGGGCAGCAGCCAATCCCTGGCCCTCCTGCACACCAATTGATACAGACATGCCTCCACACTGCTTGTGGGAGTCCCGTACTTGTCATGAAACCGCATCACAACGCCGGGACGGTACTGCTCCTCCAACTCCCACAGATACCGCTGTAGATTCTGATATGACTGCACACTGCCGTTGGTGTCCATAAAATCAAACAGATATTTGATACTGGCATTTGGATTCACCATGTCAATGACCGCAATACTCTTTGCCCCCCGGTTGATACTGCGTCCCACCCGCCGGTCATGCCACTCATCAAAGGTTCCAAGCTGTGTAGCATCCGGTTTCTGGGCATAAATCAGCACTGCATTGTCAAAGGAACGCTTGTAGAACCGGGCGACACAGGACAGCAGCCCTTTCCACTCCTCCGGTGTCCTGGTATACTCCTGCACTGACGCTTTGTAAAGCTCTGCCAAACTGGTCGCTCTGTTCATACTGTTCCCCCTTTTCCTCTTCATTCTACACGGTATTCATCATCAAACCCTGCATATCTGCCCCGCCAGTGTCCCAGATATACCCCGCCGCTCAGTCACCCGGATACTGACAACCACTCTTCACAACTTCATGCTGATTTTCAAAGTACAATGACAACGCCCGGTCTATGGTGTCCTCGATCTCCCTATTGCTCTGCCCCGCAGTAAAATACTTGGTGATCACTCCGGCTCTCACCTTAAAGGGCTGTGGCCTGTCAGCTTTGGCTTTCCGCGTTTTCTCACCGGAAAGTATCTGCACAATAGACGTATCATTCAGTTTCCCGGTCTCGTAATAATTGCGGAGCAATTCCGCCTTTTTCATATCCACCTTATAACTGCCCGACTCCAACAGGTCTACGATCTGCCCCTGCCTGTCCCCATCTTCTATAAAAGAGAGATCATAGGCGGCAAGGAATGCGATCTCCCCCGTATCCACCCTATCCAGCAGTTTAGCGTCCAGCCTGGCCAGCCGGATATAGCGAGCCACTTTCGCATGAGAAAGACCATACTCCCCTCCCAGTTTCTCATCGCTCCGTGACTTCGTCTCAAGTTGTGACGAAGTTGTATTTTCACCGGATTCATGCGGGTTTAAGAGCATTTCAATCTCATTTAACAAATCATTTCTCCTGCCCTGTGACTTCAATGCCTCATAGTGCTGCGCAAGGCAATATGCCCTCTCCGAATGGCTCATATCCCCAAAGGAACGCTGCCGGAGATTGGTTTCCGTCACAATCAGCACCGCCTCATCATAAGTCAGATGCTCTCGGACAATAACCGGGCCCTTGGAAAGCCCCGCAAGCTGGGCGGCATTGCGGCGGTTGTGGCCGCTTAAGATAATGTACTTCCCATCCCCGTCATGCCAGAGGATGATAGGGAGCAGGATACCAAACTGCCGGATGCTCTCCACCATATCCGCAAGCTGCTGTCCCTCATATAACTTAAACTTGTGGTTCGGAAACGGCTCCATCTGCGCAAAATCCATCTCCAGAATACCGCCCTGTTCCCTCACTGCCCCGGATTCCTCCGCCAAGTCCGCCACAGCTCCCTGTTCCTGTTGTGCCCCAAAATTCAGCATATCACTGAAATCTTCCAGATTAACTCTCGGCTTACCCAACTGCTTTCACCGACCTTTCCTCATTCTCTAAGAGCTCGTCCACAAAACACTCATAGGCCAGCGCCGCCGGATTATTCGGCATAAATTCGCAGATGGTTTTGTGATACAGCACCGCCTCCGCCACCTTGATGGAACGGGGGATATGCGTCTTGAAGATCGGCACCGCCCCGGCAAATCCCCGCTCAATCAACTGTCTGACCTGTGCCGACACAATCGTGTTCGGGGAATCCATCGTGATCAGAATGCCCTCGATCTGCAATTTGTGGTTGCTGTTCTTTCGGATTATCTGGTAATGCCGCAGCAGCTCCGCCAATCCCTGCGTGGACAAGAGCTCCGCCTGCGTGGGAACAATAATGCTGTCCGCACACATCATCACATTAATCATAGGCGTCCCCATCTGAGGCATACAGTCAATGATCACATACTGATATCTGTCCCGGATAGAATCAACATACTGAGACAGTATCCGTTCCCGGAAATCCACGTTACAAAGGTTCCGCTCCAGCGTGAAAAGCTGGGAGTTGGACGGTATCACTTCCACGCCGCTCTCATGCTTTATGACATAGCTGTCCGGCTCCGGCAATGGCTCGTCCTCCATAATCTTCCGGAGCAGCGTATTTATCGTCACCTCCAGCTTGTTAATGTTACTCACGCCATAGATAATGCTGGAATGCCCCTGGCCGTCAAAGTCGATCAGCGCCGTCCGCTTTCCCCTCTTTGCCAGCAGATAAGCCAGCGTGGTAGCCGTAGCCGATTTGCCGACACCCCCTTTTTCATTCATCACTGCAATTACTTTAGCCATTCATGTTCTCCTTTCGCTTTGCGTTTTCTGCATGTTCCTGTCCGTTTTTCAGATAAACGGTATACCTGAAGGGCATTTTGGATCAAGATGTGATTGGGTAGTTTAGTTTGGGTAAATGGATTTGGAATAATATTGACAACCGACACTGATAGACAGAATGTATCAATGAATGAAAAAGAAAAAATAAAAACTATGCTGTTAGACAGGAGAATGGTATTTTAGTGTCAAGTCGCCTGATTTTCCAATCTCAGGGATGAAAATCAATCCTTTCCACCCTGTTTCGCCGTTTTCACAGCGATTTTTATACTGGACGAAATCAGTGGAACCCCTTGATTTTTCGGGATTTCCTCTAACTTGACACTATAATACCACTCTCCCCCCACTCCCGGGAAGGATAACTGATCTCGGTGCTCCGCACCGCCCCCTGTATAAAATAATTGCGCACCTCCTCCGTCTCCGCCAGCAGGCTGTTGCCCTCCACCACGGCCCATTGCATGAACTGCGCGGCGGCTCCTGCCGTCAGTGCGGCCGCCAGGCTGCTTCCGGTACGCCGGCCATAGATGGTGGAAATATTCACCCCTGGAGCGGCTATATCCGGGCAGATCTGCCCCATGCGGGCGAAGCCCCTGCCGGATTCCAGAAAGAAACTGTTGTTGGTATCATTATAGGTGGAGACGCAGATCACCCGGTCGGCCATGGAGGGCTCGGTGAGCGTGGTGTAGGGGTCCGGACTCAGGAAATAACACTCCGCCGTGATAAAATCCGTGATGGGCAGCCACAGGTGGAAACTGCCGTTATATAGCTGTCCCGCCGCCGACACACGGAAATTCCAGATCCCCGCCGTAGGCTGATACACTCGGAACAGTACCAGCTGCTCCCCGGTGTTGGCCTCCACCAACACACTCTGTATGGTGATCACCGTCCGCTCATAGATAAAGCGATGAGTACTCTCCCCCTCCACGCCCAGACGAATGGGAGGAATGGTCTCGCCTCCCGGGGAGCGGATGGCGATGTTGAACAAATCCGGCACGCTGCCCCAGAACTCCATGATAAAACCGTTCACTCCCTCCGCCACCCGCACTTCCACGTCCCGGTAGCTGTCAATCCGTCCCAGATCCGTGGGAATCCGGCCAAAAAAGTGATGGGCCGCATTGCCCTCGTTGCCGCCAGCCACCACCATGACCCGGCTTCGATAGCCTCCCATGCAGCTGAGATACCTGGACAAAAAGCTGTTTCCGTTGTGGTCCCCCATGTTGGTCCCCACTCCCAGGCAGATCACCACCGGCCTTTTAAAAGTTTCGGCAAAGGAATCCGCATACCGAATGGCCAGCATAACATCCGCCTCTGTATAGGCCGGAACATCCGCCGGCAGGAAATAGTACTGCCTCAGATATGGCTTGCATTGTTTCAACTTGATCACCAGGATATCCGCCTGGGGAGCCGCTCCCAGATAGGTGGTCCCATTGTCCAGGCTGCTGCCCGCCGCCACTCCCGCCAAGGCGCTGCCATGCCCCAGTTCATCCCGGCTGGGAACGATGCTGAAGGGATCTTCCGCCTGCAGCGCCTCATTGATCTGCTCCCGGGTATAGACGGTGCCGAAGTTCAGTTCCCGGGGAGATTCTCCGTCCTGAATGGTCTGATCCCAGATGGCCAAAATCCTGGTACTGCCGTCCTCATTTCGGAAAGCCGGAGAAGTATAGTCCACACCCGTGTCAATACAGCAGAAAATGCAGCCCTTTCCGGTCAGATTGAGAGGATCTCTCTGCACGGATAAAATCCCGCTGGATATCAGAGGCGTAGGATCGAAAGGCTCCTGCGAGGTGAGGCGATTCGCACCCATAGATTGCTCTTCAGCAAATTGCGCGGCGCGTACTTCTCCTGCTTTCCCCTGTTTTTCCCCCCTGTCGGGTCTTGTAATATCCAATTCCATCAGCCCATAAACCTTGGGGGTAAAGCGGTATTGGTACGGCCCTCTCCAACGATTTTGCGCTGTTGACAGCTTATCGTATATCACTGAGTAACCATCACCCAGAGGAATGTAACAGATATCCGATCCTTCCGTCAGCAAAATGTCCACCGGGAAGTCCACCACAATATCCACGTAATCATCCGACAAAATCTTATCCCTGCAATCCATATAGGTCTCCATCTTCATTGCAATTCCTTATGGATACTCTATGCAGCCTTCGGATAAATGTTCTGCTTCCGCAGCATATAGCTGCCGGTTTCTGTATGGATCAGGGAGGACAGGTCCCTGTAAACAGAACACCCCGGCTGAATATTCCGCCGGGGTGTTCTGCTTTCTCTTCAGTTCTGTGCATATTCCTTCAAAGTATCGCTGCTCTCCAGCAGCAGATTGCTGCGGATATCGATAATCGGACCTCCGTTTCCCTCGATGTACTCCCGGGTGATTGTAACCCGGCCGATATTGTCGTCCTTGGGAATCTCATACATGATGTCCAGCATGAACTCCTCAATAATGGAACGCAGGGCCCTGGCCCCGGTATCCCGCTTCATGGCCTTCTCCGCAATGGCTTCCAGAGCCTCATCATTGAACTCCAGCTTCACCTCGTCCAGTTCCAGAAGTTTCTGATACTGCTTTAAGATAGCGTTGCGGGGCTCCTTGAGAATCTTGACCATCATCTCCTGGGTCAGTCCTTCCAGGGTATATATCACCGGCAGCCTGCCTATAAATTCCGGGATCATACCGAATTTCCGCAGATCCTCCACCGTCACATGGGACAGTATGTTCTTCTCTTTGTCAAAGGCATCCTTCAACATGGCGTTAAACCCGATGGAGGCGGTCTTGGTCAGCCTTTCTTTGATGATGTCTTCCAAATCGGGAAAAGCGCCTCCGCAGATAAACAGGATGTTCCGGGTATTCACTGTGGCCAGGGGAACCATGGCATTTTTGCTGTTAGCCCCCACCGGGACCTCCACATCGGCCCCCTCCAAAAGTTTCAGCATGCCCTGCTGTACGCTCTCCCCGCTCACATCCCGGGAGGTGGTGTTCTTTTTCTTGGCGATTTTGTCAATCTCGTCTATGAACACAATGCCCCGTTCCGCCTTCTCCACATCGTTGTCCGCCGCTGCCAGCAGCTTGGAGACCACGCTCTCGATATCGTCTCCGATGTATCCCGCCTCCGTAAGGGAGGTGGCGTCCGCTATGGCCAGAGGCACATCCAAAAGCCTGGCCAGTGTCTTGACCAGATAAGTCTTACCGCAGCCGGTGGGGCCGATCATCAGCATATTGGACTTCTCGATCTCGATATCGTCCATGGTGCCCGTGGCCACTCTCTTGTAATGATTGTATACCGCCACAGAAATTACTTTTTTGGCATGCTCCTGTCCAACCACGTACTCGTCCAGGCTGGCTTTGATCTTGTGAGGCGCAGGAATATCCTTGATGTTCAGGACGGGTTGGACATTCTCTTTTTTCTTCTTTATCTTCTGCTTGTTGGGAATACCGCCCTCCCCCTGCAGGTCAGCAATGTTTACAAAGCGAATGTTCGGCATGCCGCCCTTCAGCATGTTGTCCATATCCTTCTGAAACTGTGGATCGGTGAGCATCCCCTGATAATCAAACTGGCTTACCGCATCCATGGTCTTGTGCATACAATCGTCACAGACACAGATGCTGTTGGGCAGTTTGAACATCTTTCCCGCCTTGCTCTCCGGTCTGCGGCAGACAAAGCACACATCCTCATAGTCGGCGTTTTTGTCCGAGCTGCCGTCCTTGCCGGTATCCCCGCCAGGTTTTTCGGTCTCCTCCAATTCTTCCAGTTCCTCCAATTCCTCATCCTGCTGGTATTTATCTGTCATTTCCCCATCTCCATTCTTTCCGATCTGCTTTTCCGCCGCGCCATAACCCAGCGCCCGGCCAGGTATGCCGAAGCCTGCGCTTTACGAGGCCGTCATGCAATAAACCCGGAAAACGTTCTTCCGGGTTTATTATAACGAATATTCTATTCGGACACAAGTAAACTTTTTATAAAGGAAAAAGTTTACTTGCTTCTTCGGTCTATGGCCTGTTTCCCAGGGTCAATTCCAACTGCATATCCTGATAGCTTCCGTTCAGCAGGCGCTTCACCACCACCGTCACCTTGGAATCAGGTCCATAGTATTGCATCACTTCCTGCAAATCTTCATAAGAAAGGATCTTCTCACCCTCAAAGCGGGTAATGATATCTCCGCTTAAGATGCCTCCGGCCTCTGCAGAGGAGCCTTCCTCCACGCCCGTCACCAGTATGCCCTCCGGCACGCCATAGAGATAGGCAAATTCTTCCGTGACGGTCTGCAGGCTGATACCCATATAACCGGTCTCGCCCTCCGCCACCTTAAAGCGGGTTTCTTTGGTCATCAGGTTCTCAATAATGGGCCGCGCTGCGGAAATGGGGATCGCAAAACCGATACCGTCCACCAACTCGCCGCCGATTTTGCTGGAATTAATACCCACCACTTCACCGTTAATATTGACCAACGCGCCGCCGGAATTGCCGGGGTTGATGGCTGCATCCGTCTGGATAAAGCTGCCGGTGGAGCCGTCACTGAAAGTCACATTGCGGTTCAGCGCACTGACCCAGCCGCCGGAAACAGACTGCCCATAGCCCAGCGCGTTGCCGATGGCCACCACCTGCTCCCCCAGCCGCAGGGACTCGCTGTCTCCCATACGGGCCACTTTAATGGCATTCCTGGTGGTCTCATCCAGCCGGTCCATGGGAATGGCGATCACCGCCAGATCCATATCCGCGTCACTGCCCTTAATCTGGGCCTCCGCAGTGCTTCCGTTGATAAAGGTCACGGTCAGTTTGCTGGCACCGTCTACCACATGATGATTGGTCACCAGAACCAGTTCCGTATCACTCTGGGCCACGATGATGCCGGAGCCGCTTCCCTGTTTGTCCTCCGAATAGATACGTCCCCAGAAATTGGCGGTCTCTGTATAATCTTTCACAATGGAAACCATGGCAGGCATCACATCCTCCACCATATCGGACACATCCGAACTGATAACCCGGGTATCACCTGTGGTAGTCAGCTTCACATCACTGGTGGGGGAGGCAGTGGGGATCGCGGCATTGCCCTGGACATTCCCTATCTCCCGGGAATCGGAATCCATGCCGCTGACCTGCTGTACGGCGTAAAAGCCCAGCCCTCCGAACAATCCGAAGCAAAGTCCCAGGCAGGCACAAAGCAGCAGCTTCCTGGCGAATCCGCCGGAATGTTTCTTTTTCCCGGGCTCCGGGGGCATGTTACCGCCATTCCCCGATCCTGTCTGATAACTCTGGTAAACACCGGTTGTATGATCACCGGTATGGCTGCCGGAATAAATTTCATTTTCGTACATAACAATTTCCTCCTGACTTTCTATTTCTGAGCCCCCCAGAGGGCTCTTCTGCTCTTATGTCACTAAGTATATCCGGCATTTGTGATCAAATTGTGATAAAACTATTAATCTCCTGTGAAAACAAATTTTTTATTAAATCTTATGTCTTATTCCACTGTAACCGATTTTGCCAGATTCCTGGGCTTATCCACATCGCATCCCCTGCCCACGGCCACATAATAGCCGAAAAGCTGTAAAGGAATAATCGCCAGCGAATTGGCAAAATAGGGATTGGTCTCCGGCAGATACAGACAATAGTCGCTGGCCTTTTCCATGGCCTTGTTCTCCTCGTTGGTGACTGCCATGACGAAGGCGCCTCTGGCTTTGACCTCCACAATATTGCTGATGGTTTTCTGGTACAGCCTGGGCTGGGTGGATACCGCCACCACCAGAGTACCGTCCTCAATCAGGGAAATGGTACCATGTTTTAACTCTCCTGCCGCATAAGCCTCCGAATGTACATAGGAAATCTCCTTCAGCTTCAGAGAACCCTCCAGAGAAATGGCATAGTCAATCCCCCTGCCCATAAAGAAAATATCCCTGGCCCCCACATAGCGGTTGGCAAAACGCTGTATCTTCTCCTTCTGTCCCAGCAGCAGCTCAATCTGATGAGGAAGCCTGCGCAGATCCCGGATCAATCCCGCCACCGTATCCCTATCTATGACGCCCCGTGCCACGCCGCATTTGATGGCCAGCATATACAGGGCTACCAACTGGGCGCTGTAAGCCTTGGTTGTGGCCACGGCGATCTCCGGACCCGCCCAGGTATACAGGCAGGCATCTGCCTCCCGGGCAATGGAACTGCCCACCACATTTACGATGCCCAGCACTCTGTATCCCATGGCCTGGGCCTCCCGCAGGGCCGCCAGTGTATCCGCCGTTTCACCGGACTGGCTGATCACGATCACCAGACTTCCCTCCCCCAGCAAGGGATCCCTGTATCGGAATTCGCTGGCCAGATCCACTTCCACCGGGATCCTGGCCAGCCCCTCGATTACGTATTTTCCCGTGACCCCTGCATGGTAAGCGGAACCGCAGGCCACGATATGGATTCTCTTCACTGCCGCCAGTTCCTCATCCGTCATATGCAATTCGTCGATCACCACCTGGTCGTCCCGAATCCGGGGCGATATGGTGTCTGTGACAGTCTTGGGCTGCTCATACATCTCCTTTAACATGAAATGCTCATATCCGGCTTTTTCCGCGGCATTGGCATCCCAGTCAATGGTGACTGGCTCCTTGGTAATCTCCTCCTCATCCACGGAGAAAAATCGCATGCCGTCCCTGCTCAGTTTTACAACCTCCTGATTGTCCACATAATATACCTTGCGGGTGTATTTCAGTATGGCAGGCACATCGGAGGCAATAAAGCAGCCGTCAGCAGAAGCTCCGGCAATCAGCGGACTGTCCTTACGCACGGCATAAATTTCCTCCGGATGGTCCGCAAACAGAATGCCCAGGGCATAGGATCCCTCCACCCGGTGCAGTACCTTGGTGATGGTCTCCAACGGATTTCCCTTATAATAGTAATCCAGCAGATGTGCCAGAACCTCCGTATCCGTCTCCGACACAAAGGTATATCCCCTGTCCGCCAGCTTCTTTTTCAGGGGAATATAATTTTCAATAATGCCGTTGTGTACCACGGCGATGGTTTCCGCCGTATTCAAATGAGGATGGGAGTTGGTGTCGCTGGGCGCGCCATGGGTAGCCCAGCGGGTGTGCCCGATGCCCATGCATCCCTTCATGGTCTCCCCGCCGTGGGTCAGGTTCTCCAGTACCTTCAGCCGTCCCACCGCCTTGCGCGTCTGAATATGCTCCCCGTCGAAAACAGCCATGCCCGCCGAGTCATACCCTCTGTATTCCAGTTTGGACAAGCCGTCCAGAATAATGGGGGCTGCCTGCCTGGTGCCAATATATCCTACAATTCCGCACATATTTTCTCCCTTCTATTTAAGTTCCGCATATCCCCTACAAGCACGCACTTCCTTTGATCTATATTGGGCCGCCAAGGCGTCCCCATATAGATCAGCGCGCTTTCCGGGGATATGCTGTTTTAAGTTCCGCATATCCCCTACAAGCACACATTTCCTTTGATCTATATGGAGCCGCATAAGCGTCCCCATATAGATCAGCGCGCTTTCCGGGGATATGCTGTTTTAAGTTCCGCATATCCCCTACAAGCACGCACTTCCTTTGATCTATATGGAGCCGCATAGGCGTCCCCATATAGATCAGCGCGCTCACTTCCCAGCCTCCTGGTCGGTTTTGCCGTAGCCTTTGGAGGCGTCGATGCCTGCCACATCCCTTCTTCTGTCCTCGTGGAACCAGTACTCTCTGTTGTCCGTGCATTTCAGTACAAATTTCCGGGGCAGCCTCCGATAATGTTTTCCCAGCCAGTACCCTGCATATTTGCAGCCGCTCTGCAGAAACAGCCCGGGAATCCTGCAGCTTTGTCTTTGCTTCCGCAGATAGCTTGCAGCCGCCTTCACACTGCGAATCCCCTCCCCCTCCGAGGGAACACCCCGAAAGACCTCCGGGTGGTCCGCCTGGGATACTCCCAAGTCAAAGTTTCTGCGGAAATACTGTCCGCAGGTGTAATTGTGGGAATGGATCACCAGAGCGTCCGCCGCATAAGCAATTCGGCAGCCCGCTTTTATGGCTTTGGCCGCATAAAGCATATCTTCGTTGAAGATGGTATGCCGGATGAATCCCCCCAGTTGATCGTAGAGATCCCGCCGGTACGCACAGCATACATTTGAGCAGAAATAAGTTTTGATCCCCAACTCAGGCAGATCCTCCTGAGACTTTACCCGGGAAGAAGGAGGATAATTGTACCCCCGCATATAAGTCTCCACTGGCCCCGCATCCTCTGCCGGAAGCTGACGGGCATAGGCCGCCGCCGTCCCAGGGGCCTTAAGGGCTGTCACCAGAGCCTCAATCAGCTTCTCGTCTCCGGGCAAAGCGTCCTGGGTCATCATGACGAAAATCTCCGCATCGGACTTTCCCACCCCGGCGGCCCGGGTACGGCCATGGTCAAATTCCTTTTTTGACAGATGGGACACCGACACCTGCTGATGCTGCTCTAAAAATTTTGTTCCATATATCAGTTGTTCAAAATATTTTTCCTCTGTATTCATAATTATGATACGCCGGACAGGCACGGTTTGTGTTTCCAGTTTTTCGATCAGTTGGAAAAAAGATCGATCCGGCCTGTATACAGGAATGATGACGTCTACCTTCATGCTGTATATCTCCTCCTGTTTGTCTCCCTTTCTCATACCGTAAATTCGGACTGGGCATCTTTACGCCCTCCGGGCCAGAAGCCCCGGCAGTCTGCCGGAACGCAAGGAACGAGGGAGCATATATCGGCTCCCCCGCATAAATCACTGGTTCAGATAAGGACTGGTGTCAGATTTGATAATGTCGCTGTATTTCTTCACTTCCGGTGTTACCTGGTACTCCTCGTCTCCAAACAGGAACTGATGCAGCCAGACCACGTTCTCTTCCAGATTCAACGGAATCACACAGCTTCCCACAGCACCGATGGTCCCTGTGGTGCGCATGCCCTCTTTGGGGAATCCTCCTTCGTCCACAATCTGATAATTGTTGATATTATTGATCATGGCCAGGATGTCATCCGACTTAATAGAAGTATAAACATTATTCATTACTTTGGTAAAAAGATTGGCCAGGGTGGTCAGATCTGCCCTTTTGGCCTGGTCCTCTATGGCCTGCAGAACCGTCCGCTGACGCTCCGTGCGCTTGAAGTCATCTCCCCTGGTATAACGGATCCGGCAGTAGGCCGCCGCCTGCAGTCCGTCCAGAAGCTGGTAACCTGTTTCCGTCACCGCATTGTAATCCTCCATATCCCTGTTTGGCATGGTATCCCGAATGATGCTGGCCTGATAATTGTTCAGGTGGGTTACCTCCTCTTCGGTCTCTATATCAATCCAGATTCCTCCCAGGCCGTTCACCACATCGATGACCGCCTGATAGTTCACAGTAACGAAATCCTTGATATCCAGATCCAGATTCATATTCAGCATGGCAATGGCCTGCTCCGCGCCGCCGTTCTTATATGCCGCGTTGGCTTTTTTGTATTTGTCGCTTCCTATATTGAGGTAAGTGTCACGGAACACGGATACCAGCTTTATCTCTCCTGTATCCAGATTCACTGAGGCTATCATCATGCTGTCACTTCGGCTGCTTTTGTACAATTCCGCAGAGTTGGTGGCATCCACGCCGAAGAGAGCTATGTTCCAGTAGCCCTTCATGACCGGGTCCTCCTTCACCGCCTGATTCACCACAATATCTTCCTCCGAGAAATCAGCAATGTGGGGACCGGCGTTCCCGCCGCTTTCCGGCTCTTCTCCCGTCACTTGGAATACTTTCACCACCACCAGCAGCATCACCAGAATCACCAGGATTTCAACGGAAAAAATAATAATCCTGGATATCCTTCTGGAACTTCTGGATTTCCCTTTTACCTTGTTTGCTTTTGTCGCCATAATCCCTTCTCCTTGCCTTGCGTAACATACTTATACTATGCCTTTGCGGGCGTACAACTGTATTCGTTCCTAATAGGCGTTTTTGTTGACAAAGCCTGTGAAAAACGTCAAAAAGATTATCTTTATGTCAAAACCCATGGTCCAGTTCTCAATGTAGTAGATGTCACAGTCAATCCGCTTTTTGATGGAAGTATCTCCGCGATAGCCATTGACCTGTGCCCATCCTGTAAGGCCGGGCCGCACCTGGTGCTTCACCATATACCGTGGAATCTCTTCCTTGAAGCGTTCCACAAAAAGCGGTCTCTCCGGTCTGGGACCTACCATACTCATATCCCCCTTCAGGATATTGAACAACTGGGGCAGTTCGTCCAGACTGGTCCTGCGCATAAACTTGCCGATTCCCGTAACTCTGGGATCATCCCGCACAGTCCACGCTTTTTTCTCCGCGTCTTCGGACTGCTGCTCCATGCTGCGGAATTTGTACATATAAAAGGGTTTGCTGTGCAGCCCCACCCGCTCCTGCCTGAAAATCACAGGACCTGGGCTGCTGATCTTGACCAACAGGGCAAGAAACAGCATTACAGGAGAGAACAATACAATGCCGCAGAGGGACCCCAGGATATCCATGGCCCGTTTTATCACCTTGTTGCTGTTGTTGGACAGAGGCACATAACGGATGTTGATCACCGGCAGACCCATTAAATCCTCAGTATACGGCCTGGTGGGGATTACACTGTTATAGTCCGGAATAAACTTGGTGTGTACACCGGATTTTTCGCAGATATTCACCACATTCTCCAGATTATCATAGTCCTTCAGGGCCAGGGCAATGGCCACTTCGTCCAGTTCGTTGTGTGGCAGGATCACTTCCAGATTCTGCAGCCTGCCCAGTACTTTGATCCCCTTATACAGGGTACCGCTGGGTACCGTGTCATCCAAAATACCGCAGATCTTGTACCCCCACTGGGGATTCCAGAGAAGTCTGTCTATATACTGTTCCGCCGCCCGGGAATATCCTACCACCAGTACATGCTTCAGGTTGTAACCCCTGCTGCGGATGGTCCTGAGCATGGAACGAAGAACAACTCTGCTCAGGCAGGTGAAGAAGATGTTCAGCATATAGAAAATGACCATCATCCAACGGGAATAGTTAATCTCCCGGATCACCACATACAGGATGATGATATAGAACGCCATACCCAGTGTGTTGGCCTGAAAAATGGCCAGGAACTCATGCCGACGTTTTACCGTGCGTTTCGGCCCATATACATCACATAGAAAATATACGATCACATATCCCGGGACCAGGAACAACAACACCATAAAATAGTCCCGCACAGGCAAAACACCCACATTCGGGGACTGGGCATCAATCATATAAAATTTGATGACATAAGCCAGTGCGTAGGACACCACTGTAATCATCACGTCCATCAGCACATGCAGCCTGTTAAAAACCTTCTGGTTATCCTTAATCATACGGCATCACTCCGTCGGGCCCTCAAGTTTCTCTGCTCTTTATCCTCCTTTATTCTACATGAATCCCGATACAGAAACAACTTAAGATTTTATGAAGATGCGGACAAGATCCAGCCAGAGAATCCCCTGGATCCGGCAATAATGTCCCAGGTTCCGCCAGGCAAATCTCACCTTACGGCTTTTCCCGGCGCTGTCAAAGCACCTGGCAATCCCTTCCGCATATCCTTTTACATATAGCATGCCCATTTTTTTCTTGGCAAAGAAGGCAGTTTTGATGCAAAAGCCCAAAAAGAGCAATGGTAAATTCAGTAAAAATTGCAGCAATGGCATGTTTTTGCCAATCATATAAGCATTGTTGGCGGAGGAAAGTTTCACTTTGAACGCATTGTAGCGGGAACCGGAGACGGCGCTGCCCGCATGGAGCACCCTGGCCCGGGGTTCATACATATTAGACCAGCCCTGGATCAGCGCCCGATAGCCTATATCGATGTCCTCCAGGTAGGCAAAATGGTTCTCGTCAAATCCTCCCAGGGAGAGCACGGCCTCCCGGCGATAGAGAGAAGCGCCCCCACAGGCGGCAAAGATCCGGGCAGGCTTTGTGTAACGCTCTGCCGGCTGCCCCTTCCCCCGGGCAAAGGCCCAGCCCAGCGCGTTGTATCGGTCTCCCGCGTCATCAATCCGGGAAGGGTCCTGCAGAGAGAGCATCATGGGGCTTACAGAGAAAATCCGCTCATCAGACTCCATACGCTGAAGCAATGCCGCCACAAATCCGGGCATGGTCACCGTGTCGTTATTTAACAGCAGCACATAGGGGCTGTCCGATGCCTGGATTCCCACATTGACCGCATGGCAGAAGCCCGTATTTTCGGACAGGGCAATAACCTCTACCTCCGGGTACTCCTGCCGGATTATCTCCAGGCTGCCGTCGGTGGATGCATTATCCACCACAAGAGTAGAAAATATGGCCTCCTCCTGCCGGGCCCGCAGGCTGTCCAGACAGGCTCGAATATAGTCTTTTCCCTGGTAGTTGGGAATAATCACTGTAACTTTCATTTTTCCCTCAATTTGCATGTCCCCGGCTATGCCCGGAACCTTTCCGTGATCCGAATTCAAAATATTCATCATCTGTCGGTTTGCTCCAGGTCACACACCAGCTGGGGATCCCAGAGCAGCACATATCCTGCCTGCCGCAGAGCCCGGCTCAGCTTCACCCCCAGGCCCGCAAAGTCTGCGTCCGGGGAAAGATCCTTCCAGCGATACAGGCCAGTCTCTTCCTCTTCCTCATAGACCGCTCCGACCACATCCCGAAACAGTTCCCTGCACTGCTCTGCCAGCCGCAGACAGCGCAGGTCCAGGGCCTGGGCCTGCTGCACCAGAACAGCCCGGTTCAGATAACCGCTGTAGCCGTCCTTCAGTCCCAGATACTGCACCTCTCCGGAATCGCTCATCATCCCTCCCACGATCCTGCGGGCCTTTCCCAACACTCTGCCGCCGATGGCGCCCACCTCGGAACGCTGTTCCAACAGGGGAGGATCATATTCCGTCCGGGAAAAACCCATGTGCTGAGTCATGGATACACTGGCCTTCCATCCCTGGCTGTCCGCAAAATCCTGGGTTGCCTTCACGCCTGCCTCATAGGCATACAGCTTACTCTCCGGATTAGCCGCCGTGGAGGCATTATGACAGCGCCAATGGTACAGCACCCTGGGAAGATGCACAATGGCCCCGGGAACGCGCCAGAGGCATGCCGCCGCCCGCAGCGCCAGATCATGGTCCTGGGCCCCGTCATAAGCCGCCCGGAATTCCAGACTTTTCATCAGTTCCGCTTCCATCACCAGCAAATGGCAGATATAATTGTTGGTCATAAGCAGGTCCAGGTTAAAATCAGGCTTAATATTGGGTTCATAAAAACTTTTGACATCCTGATCGCATTTGTCCTCATCCGAATAGAGCATCCGGGGCTGCACGCCGTGCTGCTTCCCCCGCTCCAGAGCTGCCGCCATCTCATACAGGGCATCCGGCGTCAGCACATCGTCATGATCCAGCAGGGCAATATAATCACCTCCGGCCCATTGCAGAGTCTCGTTGGTATTATCCGCAATGCTGCGGTTGCCCGAGAGACGATGGTAGCAGATACGCTTGTCCTCGTAAGAAGCAGCCAACCGCCCCAGTTGGTCATCCTCTCCCGCGTCGCCGATCACAAGCTGCCAATAGGGATAGGTCTGTCCCAGGACAGACTCAATCATCTCCCGATAATAGCGCTCCGGCGTATGATAGGCGGGAACCACCACGCTGAAAGTCACCGGCTTTTCCCAGGATCGGTCCCGCTGCTCTTCCAGCGTGCTCTCCGCCGGAGGGATGTATCGGTAATTCTCCCGGCTGCCCAAGGGCAAATGCTCCCGGATTGTAACCAAAGTTTCCCGCAGTCCGTTGCGTTTCAGATACGATATGGTTTTTCGCAGATTGTGGATATTTAGTTTGCCCATATTTTTCCCCTTGATAAATGATTCTTCCGTTTATGCCAAGATCCGGCATATAAGGATTTTGTTCTTTGTCATAACACAGAAGTCGCCCCTTGCGGGGCGGCTCCTGAAAGAAAGGATTTATAAATGAGTAAAATAACTGTTCTATAAGATTGCCTTCAGGTCTTCCGTCAGCTTCTCCACTCTGGCCTGGGCGTCTTCCAGACTGCTGCCCACAACGCCCATGTAGAACTTTATCTTGGGCTCCGTGCCGGAGGGCCTTGCGCAGCACCAGCAATTGTCAGGCAATTCAAAATACAGCACATTGGACTTGGGCAGTCCGGTCTCAGACACAGCGCCGGTCTCCATGTCCACTACTTTATTCTCCTGATAGTCGCGGAACTTCAGTACCCTGGCATCGCCGATGGACTTGGGCGGATTGCTGCGCAGCTTTTCCATAAGAGCCTCGATCTCCTTGGCGCCGCTGACTCCCTTCATGGTAATGGTATACTGAGTCTCCTTAAAGTAGCCGTACTTTTCATACATCTGCAGCATCATATCCCACAGGGTCATGCCATGCTTCTTGCAGTAGGCCGCCACTTCACAGAGGCACATTACCGCCACGCAAGCATCCTTGTCCCTGGCATGAGTGCCGGCCAGACAGCCGTAACTCTCCTCCAGGCCAAACACATAATTGTTGGAACCGGTCTGCTCAAACAGCTTAATCTGCTCGCCGATGAACTTAAAGCCCGTCAGTACCTCAATCAGCTTCACATGATAACTCTCCGTGATGGGGAAAGTCATATTGGTGGTCACGATGGTGGTCACCATGGCGGGATTCTCAGGCATAGTGCCGCCTGCTGACTTTTCCCGCAGAATGTATTCCGCAATCAGCATACCGGACATATTGCCGGTAAATGCCACATACTCGCCGGTCTTGGCATCCTTGGCATATACCCCCAGACGATCCGCGTCCGGATCCGTGGCCAGCACAATATCCGCGTCCTTCTCCCTGGCCAGGCGCAGGGCATAGGTAAATGCCTTGGGGTCCTCGGGATTGGGATAGTCCAGCGTAGTAAACTTGGGATCCGGGTTCTCCTGTTCGGGAACCACATACACATTCTTGAATCCCAGTTCGGACAGCACCCTTCTCACTGGAAGATTGCCCGTGCCGCACAGGGGCGTATATACAATCTTGATATCATCTGCCACTTCCTTGATGATCTCGGGATGGATAATCTGCTTTTTCAACTCCACCATGTAGGCATCGTCAATCTCCTTACCGATGGACTGATACAGCCCTGCTGCCATGGCCTCAGCCTTGTCCATGGTCTTCACCGTGTGATAGTCCCTGATAGCCTGCACTTCACCGATGATCTCCTTATCCTTGGGCGCGGTTATCTGCGCGCCGTCCTCCCAGTATACCTTGTAACCATTGTACTCCGGGGGATTATGGCTGGCCGTCACCACGATACCGGCGGTGCAGCCCAAGGTACGCAGCGCAAAGGATAACTCCGGCGTAGGCCGCAGAGACTCAAACACATAGGCTTTGATGCCGTTGGCCGCCAGACACAGCGCAGCCTCGTCCGCAAAGTCAGGGGACATAAAGCGGGAGTCGTAGGCAATGGCAACGCCCTTTCCCTGTGCGCCCTGTTTAATAATATAGTTGGCCAGACCCTGAGTGGCCTTCCTTACAGTGTAGAGATTCATACGGTTTGTGCCGGCGCCGATCACCCCTCTGAGACCGCCGGTACCAAACTCCAGTTCCTTATAAAAGCGATCCTCGATCTCCGCCTCGTTGCCCCCAATAGCCTCCAGTTCCTTCTTGGTATTCTGGTCGAAATAGTCGTCCTCCAGCCAGAACCGATACTCGTCCATATAGCTCATTGCATATCCTCCTCCGATTCTCTAAGTGCCGGCTTATATGCCATACACCTGTGCTCTGCGCCCATATCCCCGGGCAGGCACTGTCAAAGGTATTATAACATAATTTCTTCCATATTTACAGTACTATTTTCCGTCTGGTTCAGACAAATTTGCTTATCTCCCGACAGCGGCTAATTCCTCCCGGGTGCATTTCGTGATCCGTCGGATCATGGTTTCTTCAAATCCAGCCTGCGCCATCTGACGGATAATCCGAAGTTTTTCTTCCCGTTTACCCTCCCTTTTTCCCTCCGACCTCTCTTCTTTCATCAAATCGTCAAATGCTTTGCACATAGGCAGTTCCTCCTTTTCCATCCTGCATATCAGGCTTTTAATATGCAGATGTCTCGCAATGACGCGTTCCGCCTCCGAACTCAGACATCGAAACGCTTGGGTCTGCAGCAAATCTTTCAATTTATCCCTGTCCCGGCGGCACTGCATGGCCTGGAAAAATGCTCTCAGATCTGTATCAAACAATGCCGGATCCACAAAATCCGCCTCTATCAGGGGAAAATCATAATCGTGCAGATTCGTACCCAGCAATTCTCTGAGCCCGGACGATAAATGAAACATCTGGGACAACTTCTGCCCGCCCTCCCAATGTCCTTCCCCCAGATAGAGCACGATGGTGACAATCGGGCACAGAAAGTCACTTTTTTTCATACGGCTCTTCCTCTCCCGATAGCTACTGTAATCTTTCTTTGCCCTGTGCCCCCTGTCAAGTTCCCTCATTTGGAAACCGTAATCGCACACGTCATAGTTTATGACCCGCTCCGGCATACTGTAGTCAGACTCTGTCTCTATCTCAATGCCATAGCAGATGTTTTGTACCGCATCCTCCATCAGCACATCTCTCTCGCTCTCCCCACCGGCACTGGACAAAGACGGATATTTTCTTCTGTGCAAAACCAGATTCACGGGCAGAAGGATTTGTCTTCCACCATAAAGCACTGCGTTTACCAGTTCCGCAAATCTCTCCCGATCCGAAAAAAAAGGTCTGTCCACAATATCCTTTTTTCCCATATACTCCTTTCCGGCCCCAGGTAAAGCTACGCAAAAAAGATGCACCCTACACACTTTCAGCCATCTTTATAATATTTTTGTGAAATATGGCTGATAACGCCGGAATCAGGAATAATGCTACTCCTGATATAACGCCTTGACTTGAGCAAAGCATAGAATTTCACAGAGAAGATTTTGCTTCTGTTGAAAAAATTATATAGAATTCAAAATGAAATGTCAACTGAAAAATCAAAAATCTACAGACGATTCCTTTCTCCGGGATCCCCTGTCTACGAGAAAGGCATGCAGCTCGGGGGGGGGGGAGGTGAGGCCTGTGTCAACGCAGAGACATTCCCCCCCAAAGCAAAATACACAATAAGATTGCAAAGCCGCTACTACAGCGCAGTAGACCTGTACTCAATGGAGACTACGCTGTCCTCCTGCAGAATAAAGCACAGCTTCATGCCATCCCTGGAATAGACCAACATACCGTTTTCCTGAACCCCTTCCCCATATGCCTCCAGGAGTTTTTCCAGAGAATCCCCTATGCAGATCCCCTCCGCAGTGGATACGGAATCATCTTTCAGGATCACGGCGGACACCAAATCCCGCTCCTGGGCAGGATAGGTGTCAATCTCATACCCATTGTAAGTATAGATTTTGTCCAGGCCCTCAAAGGCGCAGCTTGCCGCCTCAAAATAAGAGGCCGGCTCTCCCAGGGCCTCTATCACAGGTGCCGCATCACCGTCCACTTCCACGGTCACATCCCCCACCTTAAACACATATCCTTTGAAAATCTCTTCGGGTGCGGGATCCGCCTGCGGGGACTCCTGCCCCTCCCGGGATTCCCCGAACTGGCTGCCGCCGGTGGTCACATTCACCACATCCCCGCCGATTACCCTCTCGCTGTCCCCGCAGCCCGCCAGCAAAAGCATGGCCGCCGCCAGAGTCAATGCCAATCTTCTTTTTATCCTCATTCTTTCTACCCTCATTCTTTCTATCTCCTTCTATGCTACATTCCGCCGTCTATTTTAATCGTTCATATTGCTCCGTCTTTTCCTGCTCGTAAGCGGCGATCTTCTCCTCCCATACCCGGGTGAGAACTTCCTCACCTCTGCGGTCCGCCAGTCCCGCTTCCCGCTGCAGCACCTCCCCCAGATAGGCGGTGATCTTCTCCGCACCGGACAGATTCAGATGCAGCCCTGCATCATAAGTGTCCGTGGAAAAATCCAGCCCCGTCTCCTCCTGCAGTTCCAGGAAATTAATGTAAAGTAGGTCGTTTTCCGCCGCATACCCCTCAATCTGTTCCTCCCACTGGTCATACCAATAAGGATAGAGACTGGGGGCCTTCACCAGGATCAACCGAATATCGTTATCCCTGCACAGGGCGGTGATTCGATCCATATAGTCCCAGGCGTTCTCTCCGAAACGATAATCCGCCAAAATCCTTCCCTCCGGCACATGCTCCGCAGGTTTCACATCCACCCGCATATAGTAGCCGTTGTGAGAAACTTTCGGTGTGTCAAGCAAATAGGCCACATCCGCTTTCCCCAACTCACTCCAGCGGGAGTGATAGCGCAGCAGAGGAAATACATACTCCAGAAAATGCTCCTCCTCCGTCATGGACGCCCGGATGGCAGCGGCTTTGGACAGAGACCAGCGCATGCCTTCCAGCGTCATGCGGTTATACGCCTCCCGCTGAGGCTCGTTGTACTGCATGGCCAGCACATTGAAAATTACCGCCCGGGGTTTTTCATATCGCAATGTGTCCTCCAGCAGATAGTAGGACTGCCAGATCAACTGCTGTGCGCTGCCCCGGATATAGCTGTTGATGCCGTAATCCCGCCATAGCACCGCCGGGGAAAAATTCTCATAAACCTCACAGTCACCGATGAAGATCACATCGTGATCCTTTTCTTCTCCGTAATACTCCGCGATCAGCGCGCCTTCCACCACATCCGCGGCATATTTGGGCATCAGCAGCCGCTGTAAAAAGCACAGGCTGGCTATAATCACCGCTGCCGTGCCCATCCATTTCCATAGCTTTTTCACCCTAACTCCCGTCTGCCTGCTTTAGCAGGCACCCTGCGCCGCCAAAGTCCGGTTCCTGCCAGACTTCCGCAGCGCTTATGACATAGCCTGAATCTTAAAACTGGTTATAAATAAATTGACTGGCATCGTATCCAATACCATAGGCCCCCGCCAGCAGCACCGCCAGAAACAGGCCGTACCACACCAGAAACCGCACAGGATATGGCTTTGCCGCAATCCTGTCCCGGACGCTGCCGCTCCTTTGCAGCAGGCTCACCGTCACCAACAGCGCCAGCCCCGCCAGCAGCACGCCGTAATCCACAACGCTCAGTCCCAGTCCCAGCAGGGAACCATCCCAGAGGATATGCCAGTTCCCCTCCGTGAAAAGCGTGCCAAACATGCGGAACGTCAAGGGCACATCGCGGTAACAGTCAAAGGTGCGCAGGCAGCTCATCAACAGCACGGTACGAACCACCTGAAACAGCTTGAACCACCAACTGCCCTGCACCCGGAACCGCCCATGGAATCTGGCATACAAAGGCTCCAACTCCTGGGAAACCATGAGAATCACCCAGTTTCCCAGCCCCCAGACCACGAAGTTCCAGCTTGCGCCGTGCCAGATCCCCGTGGCCAGCCACACCGCGAAGGAAGAGAGGTAAACGGGGGCTCTCTTTCCGATACATTCTCCAAAATGTGCCCTGGCAAACCGGGAGAATTTCAGCATGGGCTTGCAGACGGATATGGGATAGAATATGTAATCCGTAAACCAGGTTCCCATGGTGATATGCCATCTGCGCCAGTACTCTTTCACTGATTTGGAAAAATAAGGACGACGGAAATTCTCTTTCACCCCGATTCCCAGAGACTGGGCTATGCCGATGGTAATGTCAATCCCCCCGGTGAAGTCTGCGTAGAGTTCCAGCGCATAAAAGAGCATGCCCACAAACACATAGGCCCCCCGATAGGTCCCCGTGTCCCGGATAATGGCATTGACCCCTGTCAGGATTCGGTCGGCAATCACCAGCTTCTTAAAATATCCCCACAGAATCCTCTCCAGTCCATAGTTGAACCTTTTCCCGTCAAAACCATGCTCCGCGAACAGGCTCTGGGCCAGGTCGCCAAAACGGCTGATAGGCCCCTGTATGAGTTGCGGAAAAAAAGATACAAACAGCGCCAGCCTGCCGGGATTCCGCTCCGCCTCCACCGTGCCCCTGTAGACATCAATCAGATATCCCAGAGCCTGGAAAGTGTAAAAGGAAATGCCCATGGGCAGCGCTATGTCCCAGAATCCAAACTGTCTGGCACTGCCCACTGCCCGCAGCAGCCCGTTCACATTGGATATGGCAAAATTGGTATATTTTACCACTGCCAGAATTCCCAGATTGAACAGCAGACAGGCAAGCAGCCATCTCCACTGTCCGGACTTTATCCTGTCCTTATATGCCTTTTTCTCCTCCTTGGAGAGTTGATCTTTGTTGGCTTTTATATAGGCTTTCTGCCGCCGCCCCATATCTTCAATTCGAAGCGCCGCAAAATAAGTGGTAACCGTTGTGGCCAGAATATACAGCAGCCAGGCAGGCCCTGCGGCAAAGTAAAACAGATAGGAGGCCGCCAGAAGCAGCTTCCACTGAAACCGCCCCGGAACCAGGTAGTACAGCAGAAACAATGTCGCCAAAAAGCCTAAAAACGCATAGGATGTAAAAAGCATGGCTGTTTATTCCTCATCTTCCAGTTCCTGAATCAGGGCATATAAGGCCCGGGCGGAATTAAAGTTCTGAGGCGTAATTTTCTCCGCCGTGACCGTTATGTCAAAGCGGTCATTGATCTCCGCAATGATTGACACGATATCAAAAGAGTCCAGAATCTTGTCGTCAATCAGGCTGTCACAAATCCCGAAATCCACCTCCGGGTGCAAATCCTTCAAAATCTCCAACAGTTCTTCCATATGTCTTTTCCTCGCTTTCTTATTAAGAGTTCCGCATATTCCCTTTCACCGCACCTTCTCGTGAACAAGATTTCACCGCTTTGCGGATAAATCTTGTTCAGTGCGCTGCAAGGGCATATGCTGTTTAAGAGTTCCGCATATCCCCTTTCACCGCACCTTCTCGTGAACAAGATTTCACCGCCTGAGCACTGTTCTTCAGGGTTACGCGGTCTATCTTTCCGTTGGCGGTGAGGGGCATCTGCTCCAGTCGTACCAATCGGTTGGGAACCATATACCGGGGCAGCTTCTCCCGCAGCGCCACCGCCAGTTCCCGTTCCTCCATGCCGCCCACATAGTAGAGCACGATCTTCCCCTTTATATTGTCATAGACACAGCCGGAAAGTTTAACGCCCTCCACCATATTGGCATTGGCCTCTATCTCACCCAGTTCGATTCGATGGCCCATATGCTTGATCTGGTAATCCTTGCGGGAGACGAACAGCAGCTCCCCCCGCTCATTGTACCGTCCCAGATCCCCGGTGCGATAAATCCGTTCCGGGTAAGCCGTATTCAGGGGATTCTGAACAAATACCTCCCGGGTTTTCTCAAAGTTATTGTAATATCCCAGGGTCAGGGAAGTCCCCCGGATGCAGATTTCCCCGATTTCCCCCTGCCCGGCTCTCTGGTTTTGCTCATTCAGCAAAAGTATCTCCGTGTTGGGGAAGGGGCGGCCGATGGGAATGGCCTCCTCCGGTCCGAACTCTCTCTCCACCTTATAATAGCAGCACATGCCGGTGCCCTCCGTAGGGCCATACAGATTTATGAACCTGGCCTGGGGCAGCGCGGCCCTCCAGGCGGCAAACTGCTTGATGGGAAAGACCTCGCTACCGAAAGCCACGGTCCGCAGATGCTTCGGCGTCACCGTTTTAAAAGTCCCAAAGGCCGAGATCATGGTCAGGGCCGACACCACCCAGCATACAGTGTTGATGCCGTATTCATTAAGAAACTCCACCAGTTTAATGGGAAAAAGGAACAACTCCCTGGGGATCAGATAGGTGGTGGCACCAAATTTCAGCGTGGGATACAATTCTTTCAGGCAGGCGTCAAAATACAGCGGCGTCTGATTGCCGAACACCGTATTTTCGTCAAACTCCAATACCTCAGACAACTGCTCAATATAGTCGATAACGGAGCGGTGGCAGGCCGCCACTCCCTTGGGCACACCCGTGGAGCCGGAGGTAAACACAATATAAATGGGATCCGTGTCAATGGCCCGGCGGCGAATATCCTCCAGAGCCCCGCTGTCCGCCGGCGTGCGGCAGATTTCGTCGTACAGTACCACTTTCCCGCCAAAGTCAAACTTTTCCGCCGCCTCTTTTGTCAGACTGTCACAGATCAGGATCTCCGCCTGCACATTTTCCAGGATCAGCTGAATCCGGCTGGCGGGCATCTCCTCGTCAATGGGCACATAGAAATCTCCCCCGGCAACCACGCCGAAAAAGGCCGCAATCTCCCTGGGATGCTTATTCATAAACACCACCACCGGCTTTCCGTACACGCCCTGCCCATGCAGAAAGCTGCCCACGGCCCGGCTCTGCTCATGAACCTGGCCAAAAGTCAATGCCTCTTCGCCATTGGAAAAAGCAATTTTTTCCGGCTTCGCCGCCGCAATCCGATCCAGATAATTCAACACATGATTCTGCATACTTCCCTCTCCCGCGCCTCTCAGGCCGGATCTGTGTTACCGCAGCCAGATCCTTTTCCTAAAACGGCCCAACTACGCTGCTCTATACCGCCATTCGCTCCATCGTCTAACAATGCCCGGCTGCCTGAGTGACCAAATTTTCATATTCCTTTTTCAGACTCCCGCAGCAGAGCACCGCCTTCCGTGCCAGTACTTCCAGCACATCCAGAAAACCCGGCCCCAGAATATGATCCCTTTTGACCAGGGACAATTCCGTGCAGGCCAGCAGGATTACCTGTGCCCCCTGGGCAAAAAGCCTGTCCGACACGGCCTGAAACAGCGGAAACTCCACCGGTTTCCCTGCCTTCACATTTTCATAAATCAAATGCATCACCGATTCCTGGTCCTGCTCCCCGGGCACCCTACAGCTTATGTGGTGCTGTTCCAGACAGGTCTGGAACAATCTGCTGGCCAAAGTGCCGTCCGTGGCCAATATGCCCACTCGCTTCACCCCCGCCTCCTCCAGACAGGCCGCTGTCTCCCAGACGGCATTCAGGATAGGGATACCGATCTCCTCCTCCAGCTGCCTCTGAAAATAGTGGGCCGTAATGCAGGGGATGGCCAGCACTTCCGCTCCCTGGTCCGCCAGCCCCCTTCCGGCCTTTGCCATCAGGGGCATGGGATTTTCAGCGCTCTGCCCCAGTATATACCGGGTGCGGTCCGGAATCCGGGGCATACTGTGCAGAAGCACTTCCATATGTTCCTGATCCGCCGCTGCTTCGCTCATCTGAACAATCAGTTGTAAAAAATATGCCGATGCCATGGGGCCCAGGCCCCCAAGCACGCCTAATATCTTCATTTACAGACTCCTTCAGTACCCTCTCCGCCGATATAGCCCATCCTTGTCCCGCAGTCCTCAAAGGCTCTCTTCCCTGCTCAGTTGATCTCCGGATAAGCCTCCCGGTCATAGTTGTGGGAACGGTAATGGATGCCGGAATACTCCATCAGTTCCGCGTCCGTCCACAGGAAAAAAATCGTGTGATCTGTTCTGGGAGTGGTGTCAAAATGATACCAGCCGTCTCCCACATCCACCAGATTCCAATAATGCTCCCTCTTGGTGGGGATCTTGGCAATATCCATATTTTTGATGCCGGCCCTGGTCAACAGCGCCTTGGCGGTGCAGGCATACACATAGCAGTCCCCCTGCCTCTTAGCCAGGCCTTCATAGGCCGCCCTGACCCAGTCCCCTTTCTCGGAATGATTAATGTATCCCACATTCCTGCGGATATATGTGTATATGGCCCAGGCCTTGTCCCGCTCGCTCATCTCGGGGGTAATTATTCCGGCCAGCGCCGCGTCTGCCAGCGCGTTGACCTCCTCCAGACTATAGAGCCTGGCCGCCACCGTAAGGCTCACCGTCACACTGGTCTCATTCCCCGCCGCGTCCACTGCTCTGTAAATTACAGGGTAGACCCCTGCTTCCCCCAGATTGACGGCAGATGTGTCCACTGACAGCTCCAGACCGTCAGGACAGTTATCCTGGACGGTAACATTTTTCCGATAGGATACGCTGTCTCCCATAAATACCAACATATCCCTGGCCCCTGTGATCACCGGAGCCTCCGTGTCCGCCTCCAGCGTGAGCAATGCCGTTTTTATGGTCTCATTGCCCCCCTGATCTGTGAAAACGATAGCCACCTGCTGGGTACCGATGTACGCCAGATCCGGTTCCTCCCCGAACCGCAGCTTTACCTCCGTGGCGTCCTCGATTACCGTCACAAAATCTTCCGGCTGCCGGGGAAGTATGGCAAAACCCTCCACATCCTGTACCTCCGCCCGGGGAGGCACAGTATCCACAATATGTAAGACGGAGGAATACAACTCTCCGTCCACCCGCAGGGAAACAGGATAATCCCCCACGCTGTGATAGTCCAAAGAATCTATTTGGGTGATGAAATCCGCTTCCGCCTCGGTCAGCAGGAATTCCCTGATCCCGGGAGGTCCCTGCCCCGCCTCTACAGTCAGTTCTTCCGCCACCGGCAGAACCAGCAGTTCCGCTTCCACCACCACTCGGTTTCCCCCCCGGTCTGTCAGCGCTAATTCCACCATCTGCCGTCCGGCCCTGTGGAAATCCGGAGACACGCCAAAGGATAGTTCCACCGCCGTAGCGTCCGTGACATTTTCCACAAACAGTTCCGGTCCGCAGGTTTCCCCCAGTTCCAGCTGCACCGGCACGGTGTCGCAGGCGGGCGGTATGGTGTCCTCCACCACCAACGTACATCTGTGGACAAACCACCCGCTCTTCACCTCCACCTGGTACTCTCCCGGTTCCGTCACAGAAAAGGGCTGACTGTTCTCAGTAAAAAAGGCGTTTTCATCCGGGGTTTTCAAAAAATCGGAGGGGGCCACTGAAACCCCTGCCTCCACCCGACACAGATGATAGGCCAGGTTGTCCACATAGAACCATCCGCCCACACATGCCGCCGCCAGCAGCAGGGGTATACCCCCTCCTATCAATATTCTTCTGCGCTTCTTCTTATTAGCTCTTTGGCCTTTCTCTTTTGTAAATGCTGTTTCGTTTTCGACTATCTCCTGCATTTTATCATATATCCTCTTGCTCATAAATGATAGATTGCGGGCACTTACCCGTATAGAAACATTTCGGATATCGTATCACCAATGCAGAATTTTGTCAACTTCCTAAAGCAGGTTATTCCTCATCATCTGAGGGATGCCAGGCTTTACCAAATTTTACGTCTCTAAAAAGGGCCGCCAGACCGGTGATCTGCTTCAGGCGCAGGATCTCATCCCTGTCCATCCCCAAGTGCTTGGCGATCCAGGCGTCCGAACGTCCCAACTCATGAAGTTCCTTTACAATGCTGCTCATCAGCTCCACATTGTGGGTGCCTCTTGCGCGGTTGTGGCGAACTGTGCTGGCCATTCGACGGTCAATGGGCTTGTCAATGACGGAAACGGGCAGCATGCCCCCCTCCCTTTCATAGATATCCGGGTACTCCAGCATCACCCGGTAACGGTGAAATCCGTCCACAATCACATACACATCCTCCTCCTTCGCGTAGTAACACACGATGGGCATGGTGTAGCCGTCCTCCTTAATGCTCTCATACAGCAGCTTCATCTCAGGAGGGGCCACCTTGTTGGGATTGTAAGTGTTGGCCTTCACCTTGTCTATGGGAACCGATATCACTTGGTATACAGGGCTCTTATATTCCATTTTTTCCTCCTATTTAAGTTCCGCATATCCGCGCCCTCATACAATCTCTTCAATGCTCTGGTATTTGCGCCTGATCGCATCTATATGCTTCTGCTGCTCCCTGGTCAGGCCGAAGCCCATGAAGCGGCAGTTATGGTCATTTTTCAGAATACAGAAACACATGCGTTTCCAGCTTGGAATATCCTTGGTGGACTTGATATCATCGGTATTGTCCGGAATTCTGCCCACGAAAATAATCCGGGATTTCTTGCTGAGGGTGTAATTGGATACCCCGTTCCGACGGATATCATAGCCTCGTTCCAGCAGTTCTCGTATGGTGTCCTCGTCCAGCCCGCCTCCTGTCTTGTGCCAGAAGATTATGGAACTGTTGAATTTTTTGACATAGTTGTTTCGCAGCCGCTTGGGCAGGGTGTCCAGCAAAAAACGGGTATAGGATTCCCAGGTATGCCCCTCGGGCAGCGTGACATTGCGGTATCCCATAGCCTTTGTTTTCCCGTAGATGCAGGCGAAATTCGCTCCCTTAACCCGGCCCACCAGCTTCACCCAGATCTCCGGGTCTATGACCCGGTACAGGTTCAGGGAATCCTTGGAATAATCGTTAAACGGGGAGGCCACCCGCATCTGGGACACCTTCAGCCCCGCCATATAATACAGATCATACAGGTGGTTGTAATCATAGCCAAAGAGATAATTGGCATGCCACACATCGCTCTGGGACCAGTCGTACAGCGGCGAGGCACACCACACATCCTTAAACTGTCTGCTGATCCAACATTCTCCGTTATAGCCGTATCGCTTGTTTAAAAAGCCGCTGTACCTTTGCAGGGATTCCTCTGCCCGCATGCCCAGGAGGCATACGGTCTTACCCTCCCCGTGAGCCTCCCGGTACCATCTGCCAAACTGCTTTGCCAGATCCTCCTGATGCATCCGATAACGGTAGGTGGTAATGGGATTGTTGTCCAGGTTTATCACATATTCCTTATCCGGCATGGGCCTGACCCAACTTTCCTTCTTGTTGTCGTCCCAGGGATACCAGTACATCTCATAACTACTGAGAGCAGTGCGTGTGGCCATGGGCAGGCACACCCAATACAGATCGGCCTCTTCCCTGATCCGCTCAAAGGTGCGTTCTATGTACTCTGTGGTCACTGTGTACTGGGCCTCGAAATCCTGGTGGAACACGCCGATTCTTCTGTGGGGATAATGTTTTTTCCGGTAGTCCAGCACCAGATTCAGCAGCAGACCGCTGTCCTTTCCCCCGGAAAAGGAGATGTAGATGTTCTCAAACTCTTCAAAGATCAGTTCCAGGCGGGCCTGAAGCCTTTCATATACATCGCATTCCTCGTATTCCCTTAACATGCCTCTCTTCACTCCTATCCTGGGCTTGGCCGCCCCATGCCATGCATATTTTGGCCAAAGCCGGTTTATGCTCCATTACACAAAAAAGCACAAATTGGGCATAATAATTTCCAATATTTTCCAATTACTTAAAAACTTTAACACAAAAACCAACAAATTTCAACAAAAAACAGGAATCCGGATCCCTTTCCGAATTCCTGTTCTTTCTACTTCTATCTGTCGTGATGGCCTCCATGATGGCCGCCATACCCTCGACCGCCGCAGTCACCGCTGTCCCAGTCCGTTCCGCTGCTCTGGTCTGCACCATCTTCCCAGCGGGTTCCACCGCTCTGATCTGCACCGTCCTCCCAGCGGGTTCCACCGCTCTGATCTGCATTGTCCTCCCAGCGGGTTCCACCGCTCCGGTCTACGCCGTCCTCCCATTGGGTTCCGCCGCCCTGGTCTGCATCGTCTTCCCAGCGGGTTCCACCGCTCCGGTCTGCACCGTCCTCCCAGCCAGTTCCGTCTTCCTCCTGTCCCGGGTATCCCTCCCGGTGGTGATGCCCGCCCTGGGATTCCCCCTCATGCTGTCGGCATCCCACGATCCGCTCCTGGATTTCCCCCATGGACATTCCATGGCAATCCTCCAGAGTGACGCTTTTGTCATACGCTGCCAATTCCAGATATGCCCTATATTTGCCAAAGGACATCTGGTACCGATGGGCTTCCTCCATACAATGGCTGTCGCTGGTGTAAGTCAGCACACTGTAAGGCTCTGTCATGCCGATGGAACCCAGCGCCTCCATTATGGCTTCCGGACTGTCGGAGATCACGGTGAACACCAAAGTGGCATTTTCCGTCAGATATCCCCTGTACGTTTCGTCCTCCAGCAGAATGCTCACTGCCTGCACATACGGTTTATTTTTCAGGGAAAAATGCTCCAATATGTCCTGTCCGTCCTGGTTGTATGCCTCCGCTGCCACCACCCTTCCATAGCGGTTGACCCCCAGTTCTATGGAAGGATTCACATCCATGCTGATATAAGAAGTGGGAATGGCATACAGAAAACGCCAACCCACTCCCAGGAGAAGGAACAGGCAGCAAGCCGCCGCGAACCCATAAACGGAGACGCGTCTCCATGCCGTACAGCCCCTCCTGGCCCGCTGTCTCTCCAGATACCGGAGGGTTCCTTCCTTTAATTCCCGGGAGGCCGTGATCCCCTCCATGCTCCTGCGTATCCCGTTCATGCCCACTCACCTCCCAACTTCTCCCGCAGCATTGCCCTGGCTCTGGAAAGCCAGGTGTAGACCGTATTCTCCTTTTTACCCAGGATCCCGGCGATCTCCACGGCGGAATACCCTTCATAATAGAACAGATAGATTACTCTTCGATATTTTTCCGGCAGTTGCAGCACAGCCTCCATCACCTCCCGGGAGGCATCGTCCGGTGCATCGCCCTCCTCCAGCAGAGATTCCAGCGGGATCCATCTTCTGCGGGACAGGCTGCGCAGCCAGTCCCCACAGGCGTTGACCGTCACCCGCACCAGCCAGGCTTTCTCATGCTCTTCGTTTTCAAAGGAGCCTTTATAAAGCATATATTTCAGGAATACGTTCTGAAACACGTCCTCCATGTCATGCTTGTTTTTCAGATGCACAAGACAAATTCTCCGTACCATGTCCGCATACATCTCCACGGCACGGTTCATTTCCTCCGAGTTCTTCAAGGCTCTCCTCTTTCCCGCATATCTGAAGTTTGGTTTCGGCAAACTCCCCCTGCGCCTGCGATATCGCTCCCACCAGCTGAAATTCCCCTATTTCCGCATATAGGGAGCCTGGTCAGAACCAGACTCCCTATATATTCTCAGCGATGGCAGCCCGACCTGTGGGAACGGCCGGAATGATGTCCTCTGGAACCCCGGCCACAGCCCTGCCCGTAGCCCTCGTGTCCCAGACAATTTCCTCCGTACTGGCAGACGCCGTACTCGTCACAGCATCCCTCCCCCGTACACACGCCGTCCTGGTAACAGGCCGCATACTCCGTGTCACAGACATTTTGGCGGTTATGCCCGCATCTGGCATAAGCCACCTCTGATACGCTTCCCGCCAGTATAACTGCCGTGAGCAACGCTGCAGATACTTTGATGATACCCTTCATGATCCTGTCCTCCTGTCTCATATTGTCTCCTACAGCTTATGTACTCCCATATGCTGTAAGGCACTTCATAATAAATACGTTTCTCCCGGCTCGATCCTTTCATAAAAAATTATTTTTTCTCCTCCAGATACAACTGCACCCTGCTCTGAATCGCTTCCGCCGTCTCTACGGCCCCCTTGCTGCCCTCAAAGAAGGAATGCGCCTCCTCCTGCACTATAAGCCTGATCTGCATCGGTATATAGGGAACAGGCCGGCAGCTCTCCACAAAGTCCAGATATTCCTCCAGGTATGTGGAACCGTCAGGCTTCAACGTAAGGTCTGTGATCACTCTATTCTCCGCATCGCTGGAGCGCAGCAGTACATAGCACTCCCGCCACGGATGGTAATACACACTGTCCCGAATGACATCCGTCCTTACGCTCCCCTCATCAACCTGGAACTGGTTATCATAGTTCAGCAGCAAAGAGAAAAATTTGCCGATCTCCTCCTTATACGCGCTCTGGGCATTGACCACCAGATAACCTTGGGAATAGCTTTCCACATAGCTGCCGCTTCCTTCCTCCGCGGGAAAGCCTACCACATGGCCTTCCTCCCCGACCCACTGCCTGTAAATGGAGTACCCGTCGAGGCCGCCAGAATGCATAACCTGTACCGCCGCTTCCCCCTCCTGCATCAGTTCCAGACACTCGTCCTGTTCCAGAGCCCCCTCCAGCCTTTTCTCAAGAGTCTCCGTGGACCCATATTTTTTGCACAATTCCAAAAGACGCACAAACTCCGGGCTGTCAAAACCGCAGCTTCCCTGCTCCAGATTCAGAAGAGAGGAATCACCCCTAAAAAGCAACTCATAAAGAATATCATATCTGCTAAGCTGAACCCCTTTCTGAAGAAAGGGGCACTTCCAATCCTCCCTGCTCTCCAGTACTCCCATCAGTTCTTCCAGATTCCATCCATCTCCCTCCCATACCTCAAAAGATGTGGCCATGGTTCTGAACTCCACCGACAGCACCAGTCCCACCAGCTGCCCGTCCACAGTGCCCAGTCCCAGCGCGCCAGGAATCAGTACATCTTTTGTCTCCTGGGGAATCATATCGGACAGATCGCAGAGCGCTCCCCTCTCCTGCAAAAGCATCATATCATCCCGGTTTACATACAGGATATCCGGTCCTTTCCCGGCTGCCATCTCCGCCATTATACGGTCTCGGTAATCCTGCTCATATTCCGGCCGATTCTCCAGTTCCAGAGCGATGGGAATTTCCCCTCCGTTCTGTTTAAAGCCTGCTACCCTCCTCTGGAAATAATAAATGCCGGCCTCTCCCTCCAGGCTGACCAGCCGGATCTGCTCCTTCAGGGGCAGTTCCTCATCCGTGAGCACATAAAGGGTACCCTTTCCTCTCTGCAGTCTGCACAGCAGTATCTCCCCCCGCTGGTTTCGAATCAGGCCGCTGGCCTCCGCTCCAGGGTCCACCCCGTTTTCGTACATTCTGAATAGTTCCTCCCGGGTGTTCTTTTCCATGTCCCAGCGCACCAGGCTGTTTCCCCCCTGATAGTAAAAAGTATTTTCACCGTCAGCCAGCAGACTGTTCACATAATCGCCCGGCAGTTCTCCCAGAGGAAACTCTTTCCCCTCCTCATCCAACCGGGTCAGGATAGTCCTCTGCCCTTCGTCGTCATAGCGGCTGAGGATAATCCTGCCGTCCGGCAGCCAGAAGGACTTTGTGTTGTCCCAAAAGTCCAGATTCCAGGGATACCCCTCCTCGGGAAAAGGCTCCGATACCTCCAGGGTATTGCCTTCCAGGTCTGTTTTTAACAGGAAATACCTGTTTTCTCCGTCTCGCATCTTCAGGGATAACTCCAGATCCGCCGTGAGATCGGCGGAGTAAATCCGGCATCCCTCATGTCCCTGGACCTGGGGGGTAATCACCTGCTGGGTCAGTTCCTTTTCTTCCACATCGTAGATCTGCACACAGAGCCTGTCCGCCTTGTCCTCCCCTCCGCTCTCCACCCGCAGCATATAGATCAGAGGGCCGATGATTCTGTAACATGTGTGGTTTTCCGCATACCCCTCCTCCGGCTCCTCAAAATGCATGACCTCCACATCTTTTACAGTCAGCGTTTTCCCCTGGGATACCTCTTGCGCCACAAGCAGTTCCTGTCCCGCCCCGGCATTCCCGGCCCCGGCGGGTTTATCATTTTCCTTTCCGCCGCAGCCTGCCAGCAACAAGCCGCACAACACCCATAGCAACCAGCTTTTTCTCATACCTGTTCTCCTTCCCTGCAGAGAGTCCATGCCGCTCCCTGTCAGATCCAGAATAGCATATGCACCTATGGCCGCTCAAGGTCCTTAAACAATTCTTCCACGAGCCTTAAACAAATCTTAAAATCCCACTGCAATCCCCGATCTATCGGGTGGAACCCGGCAGTTTCAGAGAATAATCACACCTCTCCAGGGTGAAATTGGGATTGTAATAGGGATCTCCCTTCTCCAGCAATGCCTTCCACCTCTCCCGGAACCGAACCGCCTCCTGCTCATAGCGGGCCGCATTTTCCCCGTGGAGATCATCCCCCCGGGACTCGGACTCATAGTGGTACAACTCCGCAAAGGGCGTAAACACGTTCAGCTTGCCCCTCTCCCGCAGCCGCAAACAGAAATCCACATCGTTCAGAGATACGGCAAAGGTTTCGTCCAGCCCGCCCGTCTGCTCGAACAGGGACTTTTTGACCATAAGGCAGGCCCCCGTCACCGCAGACACATTCTGGGCATAGCAAAGCCGCCCCATGTATCCCAGATCCCGAAAATTATGTTTATAATGGGTATGCCCCGCCGTGCCATGGGCCCCCATGCCTATGACCACCCCCGCGTGCTGGATGGTGCGGTCTCCGTAATACAGCTTGGCTCCCACAGCCCCCACGTCCTCCCGCTGGGCATACATCAGCATCTCTTCCATCCAGTCAAAGGTAATCACCTGCGTGTCGTTGTTCAGCAGCAGCAAATAATCGCCGGTGGCGTAAGCCGCCCCCAGATTGTTGATACTGGAATAATTGAATTCCCCCCCATAGGTCACAATCCTGACCTTTGTTCCCGCCTTCCCGGCCTCTTCCGCGCACATGACACCCATGTCATAAGACTCCTCCGAAGAAGATACACCTTCCCGGGCTGCCAGGGCCTGCTCATAGTCATATCCCAACAGTTCTCCATAATACTGTTTAATCTCAGGGGAGGTACTGCCGTTTTCCACGATCACCAGTTCAAAATTGTCATAGGTGGAACGATCCAGAATGGAATTCACGCAACGTTCCAGATCCTCCCGGTGATCCCGATTGGGGATGATAACGGAGATCCTGGGATTGCCCTCCACCCGGTAACGGATGCGGAATATGGTGGGAAAGGCCCTGGTACTGCTGATCTGAAAATCCCGGAAGCCATGCTTTTCCAGATGATCTGCCACTGCCCTTCTGGCAGCCTCCACCGCGTAAGGTTTCGCCTCTATGTCTGAGGCCACGCTGCCCTCATGGCTTCTCCAGTAGTACAGGAGTTTGGGAATGTGATGTACTTTCCCGGCCCGGTCCGTGAGGCGCAGGATCATGTCATGGTCCTGGCTTCCGTCCAGGCTGGTGCGGAACAATTCCGCATCCTCCTCCAACAGACGACGGGAAAAGACGCTGAAATGGGTAATATAATTGTTCCCCCGCAGGGTATCCGGCGCAAAGTCCGGCTTAAAATGCATATTCACCAGATTGTCCACACTGCCGTCCCTGAAAGTAGACTCGTCACAGTAAAGGAAATCCGCCCCGGTTTCGCTTATGGCACGGGCATATTCATACAGGGCGCAGGGATGCAGCACATCGTCATGGTCAAACAGGCCGATATAGTCCCCGGTGGCCAGACGATAACATGCATTGGTGTTCCCTGCAATCCCCTGGTTTTTTTCCAGCTTATGGTAGAGGATTCGTCCCCCCGACCGGGCCGCATACTCCTGGCAGATCCCACCCACATAGTCGTGATCCCCGTCGGAGCCGTCCGCCAGGCAGAGTTCCCAAATCTGGTAAGTCTGTTCCATGACGGATTCTATCATATCCCGCAGGAAGCGTTCCGGCGTATTCCACAGAGGCACCAGAATACTGAATCTGACTTTCCTGGGAAAAACCGTCTCCCTCTGGATCCGGGCCGTTTCCGGATCCGGGAAGCTGGCCGTGCCGAACTGCAGGCTTGCCTGCCGCTCTCTTTTCTTGTAACGCAGCTTTTTTACCAAATCCCGGGGATGCAGTACCCGCCTGGCCCGGGTAGCCTGCCGTCTGCAAAAATGGATGGCCCTGCGGAAAGGCTTGCTCATCTTCCAGAAGGCGCTGTTGTGTATGAAATCCAATTTGGCCTGCAGCACATCCCTCTCTTCCTCCAGTTGAGACAGTCTGTCCGCCAGATAAGCGCTGCGCTGTTTCTCTTTCTCATAGGCTTCTTTATAATTTCGATCCGTCATGTACCGTTTCCCCCTTGTCAGAATTGTCTGTTGGTTCTTTGGCGGTCTTCCACACAAACCCCGGCAGCAACTCCTCCTCCGTCCACAGGGTCAGCCGCCTCCGTCCGATTCTGCTGCGGGCCTGAAAGCCGATCTTGTAACAGCCTGCCGGCAGAAGTCCCTGTTCCAGAATCACCCGGAAGCCGCACAGGGCCACATTGGGCTGCTCCTGCATCCCATACTCTGCCTCCCTGCTGTACTGCTTCTCCAGAGAGATGGCATATATATCTCCCCCCTGGCTTTTCAGGAGCAGATACCTGTCATAGCAGGCATTATTGTCCCATCTCACCACCAGATATCCCTGCAGGCAAAGCAGCTCCCCGCTCCGGAAAGCACCCAGTTCAAAGGCCAGATTCTCCGGCTCCCGCTCCGGACACTCCGCCAGGCGTCGGCAATTTAATGCCTTCTGTGCCCCGGCGCGGGTGTCCAGATAAACTCCGTATATATGCGTATCCCCCAGTTCCATGCACAAAGGCTCGGGGTAATAAGGATCATGGGCTAAGTATGCGGGATGCCTGCGGTACAGGGTCTGCCTTTCCCGGCGAAGACGTTCCATCTTCTCCCGGGTCAGATCGCCGCCCCGGCTTAAGGATTCATGATGCCAGGCGTGGAATCGGTTCAGCACCACATTGTGCCAGCCGGCCTCCCGCAGCCGGAAACACAGTTCCACATCGTTGTAGGCCACCTGCAGATCCTCCGGGAAGCCTCCGGCCTGTTGGAATCGGTCACGCCTTACCATGAGACAGGCCCCGGTCACCGCTGCCGCATTGCGGTTCAGGCTGCCATAACCATAGTCCTCCTCCTGGCCGTCCCGGGTGAATTGCAGCTTGTGCACCGGCCCGCCGGGCAGGTTGGCGATACCCGCATGCTGGATCATGGTGGAGTCCGGATAGTAGAGTTTCAGTCCCACCGCTCCCACATAGGGCCGCAGCGCCCGCTCCGCCATGGCCTCCAGCCAGCCGTCCGGGCACACCGTGATATCATCGTTGAGGAAAAGCAAAAGTTCTCCTGTGGCCTCCCGGGCACCCAGGTTGCACATTTTCGAAAAATTAAAGGGCATGGGCTCGTAGATATATCCCATGCCCCGGGTCAGTTTTTCTATTTCCGCCCTGTTTTCGGGGCTGCTCCCGTTGTCCACCACCAGAATCTCCCAGGGACAGAGCCCACTCTCCGGGCTGTCGGGCCCCGAATCTGCCGTAATGTCGGGCTGGCAGCAGGCTTCCCAACATTTTGCCAGAGACTCCAGACACTGCCCCAGGACTTTGGGATTATCCTTGGAAGGAATGATAATGGATAGCTTGGCCGCGGACCGGGAAGTCCACACTTTCCCGTCAAATCCATCCTCCCGGCGGTACGCGGTCTGGACGCCGGCCAAAACCCCTTCATGGCTCATATGAAACAACATGCCTGGCAGACGGGCTATGGAAGCACAGCCACAATCAAAGCCTCCCGCCAGTGCCAGCAGTTGATGCACCAGCCTCCGCACCTGCCCATGTTCCCGGAAAAAAACCACTCCTTCCCTGTCCCGGGGCCATGTCCCCGGGGGCAGCTTTTCCGCCAGTTCCCTCCGCAGGGCTATCACACTGCCCGGATAGAAACAGGAAAGCCAGGTATCCGGGGACCATTCCGGCTTAAAATAGGGACTGTACCGATGCTCCCCTGTTATGTCCAGAGCATCCTCATCCCCATACAGCACCAGGGTCTGAGGATGGGCCTCAAAATACGCCGCGATCCAGGCAAAAGCCTCCGGGTCGGGATAGCCCTGTTCCTGCAGAATCAGCCATATTCCACGCTCCTTCAGCAGAGCAAGCCCCTGCTCCAGAGCATCGCCGCACAGCTCTGTCAGAGACCGGGAATTGCCCTTCTCCGGCAACTCGTCTTTCTGTCCCCGGGGCAGAATACCCGGGCGATAAGAATCTTCCCCCGGTCCATCGGCCTGCCCCACAAGCCCCAGCCACTCCTCATAGGAGACGCGCCGCTTGGCTCCGGCCAGCCTGCAGGCATACCGCCTGTTCTGTTGTCTCTCCAAAGCCCCCCGCAGCTTTGCCTTGATATGCAGTCCCATGTGAACTTCCTCCCCCTGCTGCCCACAGGTTAAACCCATTTCCTCACTGCGCCGGCCAGATCTTCCGCCATGGAGAGGGGCAGCAGACGGTACTCCATGCGGATATACAGGATATTCACCTCACCCGGCTGCAGGCGGCTGATGTCAATGTCGATATTGGGATCCGGGGTGGGATACACCACCGTCAAATAATTGTCTCCCTGCTCCCCCCTGGACCGAATCCGCTTTCCGTTGACTGCCAGCACCTTGGGGACATTCGGCGGAACCTTTTCCCCGTTGAAGCGCAATTCCAGGATCCTGCAGATTCCGCAGTCCATGGCGGGGTCAATCCGCATTCTGCGCACATTGCCGGGAAACTGAAGTTCCAGTTCGATCTGTCCGCCATCCTCATAGACCCGGTCCAGAAAACGGGAGCATTCCTCCCGATACCCCTCGCCCCTGTCCTCGTATACCTGGATTCTGGTGAGGCGCTCTTGCTCTTCCTGATCTCTCACCAACTTTTCGGGATCCCGCAGTTTTTTTCCGATCCCTTCCCACAGCGCCGCCATGGAAGCCGCCTTACCCTCCACATAGCGCTGGAACTTCAATTCCCGTTCCCGGTATTCCTGGGCCTGTTCCTCCGTGATCCCCAGAGTCCGCAGCACTCTGTCCAGATCCAGCCGGCCCCGCTTCTCGTTCTCCAGCAGATAGCAGTACACTGCCCGAAATGCCAGTTCCCTGGTCTCCATGGGCTTTTCGAAAGTCCATTCATAGTCGATCAGCGTCCATCTGTCCCCGTCTACCAGCAGATTGGAGAACACCAGATCAAAATCCGTCACCGGGCATTCTTCTCCATAACCGATTCTCTCCAAATACTGGTCAAAAAAGTGCCAGAAGCCCTCCTGATCCCCTTTTTCCAGACATTCATCCAACAATTCCGCCAGGGGCCGGCCCGTCACATATTCAAATACCGCATGGAAATCCTTGTCCTGCCCCTCCAGCCTGCATTTATTTACGCCCAGAGCGCTGCCCTGATAGCGTTCCGTCAGCTTTTCCCAGGCCCAGACCATCCTGCGCACATGCGCCTGAGCCTCCTGGGTCAGGGGATATTTACGCACTGTTTTCCCCCCCTGGCCATCCCCGCAGATCTCTGTACGAATCTTAAATTCCCTGGCCCGGTCGTTGGAATACTTTACATATTCCACGGGAAAAGACGCACCGATCACAGCCATGTAGGAATTGGCGAACACGGGAAAAAGCCCCTCTTCCACTATGCCGTCAAAGGCCAGCTTTTCATCAAAAAGCATCATGCGGTCCCGGTCAAAATTCCGCAGATTGTTGGACAACTCCCCCCGGCCCGGCAGACGCTGGTCTGAATAGACTGCGGTCATAAATTTATAGTCCGGATAGGGATAGTAGAAGCTGTATTCTTCCGCGCCGCAGCTTTTGAAAATCGCTTCCAGCCCCTTTCGGGAGAAGGTTCTGGCACTGCCTCCCTCCTGATAGTTCTCAATCCCGGAAAAGTAGCTGCCCAGGTGATCCTCCTGGCAGCCCGCAAAATATTTCAGCCCGTATTTGTTCTCAATGGCGATCAGAATCCGCCCCCCCGGGGCCAGATGGCCCATCAGGATCCGCAGGAACTCCTCATAGGGACGGTCTCCGCCAATATAGCCCCGGCCATACTCAAACACTCCGATGAGACAGATATAACTGTAGTCCCGGGGCAGCACGGGCTCGATATCCTGGAAATTCCCCACATGGATGGTGATATTGTCATAATCGCTGTGCCGGCAGGCATTGATCATGCTGCGCTTTTTGGACAGATCCACACAGGTGACGCTGCCGGCCTTCCTGGCCAGCGCGCCGGTGATGGCCCCGCATCCGCTGCCCACCTCCAGTACCTTGTCCTGCGCCGTCATAGGCACGAAATCCACAATGTTTTCCCTCAGCGGGGACAAATGGTACAATATGGGCCAGCTTTTCCGCTGTTCGATCAGCTGAGGATACTCCACCCTGGAATATTTTTTCACAATGTCCAGCAGTTCGTCCTCCACCGTGCCGTCACAGTAAAGGTCCTCTCCCGGGTATTTACTTAAATCCAGTGTGATCTTCCCGATCTGTTCCGTCATATTCTACATTTCCTCCGTTTGGATTCCGGCACATTCTGCCGTTACTGCGCCGCCCCGGGCGTCCGTTCCAGGTCCTTCACCGTGATCCGTGAGTTCATATCGTAATATCCCACCGTGTTTTTGTCCGACACCACGGTAATATTCAGCGCGTCATACAGGCGATGGTACACCTGGAATGTATCGCCCTCGTAGCCCGTAAGTCCCAGGGACAGCAAATACTCCCCTCCCTGCAGATTCATTTCCTGGGTGAAAGTGATTTCTTTCACCTGTCCCGGCTCTCCGCTGTCCAGATAAGCCTTTTCCACCATGGTATTGGTGCCGGTGATCTCCACGCCGATGATGTTTTTCACCGAATAGGCAAAGATGGGCGACGGGATATGTTCGTAGAAAGCCACCTTCATATGGATGGAAAAGACAGTCCCCTTGAGGATGGCATTGGACCGCATCCCCCGCTCGTCCGTGAGATACACTTCCAGTATCTCCGCCTGATGGGTTCCGTATTCCAGCAGTTCCGGATTCTGCCCCGCCTCACCGCCGGCGGCGTGCTTCTGGTCCTCTCCCTCCTCATACTGCCCCACCAGCACCTGCTTGTAAGCGTCTATCATCTTTTTGGGCGAGCCCTCCCCCAAAAGAACCCCCTGGTTGAGCAGATACACCCGGTCACAGTACTTGCTGACGCTGCTGAGATCATGGCTGACAAACACGATGGTCTTGCCCTTTTTTTTGAATTCCTCAAACTTCCGATAACATTTTGCCTGGAAAAACACATCTCCCACGGACAGGGCTTCATCCACTATCAGGATCTCCGGATCTATATTGATGGCCACCGCAAAAGCCAGCCGCACAAACATGCCGCTGGAATAAGTCTTTACCGGCTGGTGCACATAGTCCCCGATATCCGCAAACTCCAGGATCTCCGGCAGCTTGGCCTCTATCTCCTCCTCGGAAAAGCCGATCATGGTGCCGTTGAGGTACACATTCTCAATGCCGTTGTATTCCATATCAAAACCCGCGCCCAACTCCAGCAGGGCGGAGATGCGCCCGTTGACCCGGACCTGGCCGGAGGTGGGATTGAGTACCCCTGTGATAATCTTCAGGATCGTAGACTTGCCGGAGCCGTTGGTGCCGATGATGCCCACCGTCTCTCCCTGGCGGATCACCATGTTCACATCCCGCAGCGCATAATGTTCCCGATACTGCTTCCTGGTCAGCCGCAGGGCCTCCTTGAAGCGGTCCGATGGTTTGTCGTACAGCTTGTATACTTTGTTCAGGTCCCTGACCTCAATGGCCGCCTCCCTGATATCCTTCTCTTCCATTGCGTCCTCTTCCCTGCTTTCTCTTTTTCTATATTACATCCGCGAAATGCACCTTCAGCTTCTTAAAGATCGCCGCACCCAGCAAAAAAAGCACCGCCGTCACCGCCCAGAAATACAGGGTCCCGGAGAGATCTTCAAAAAACCAGTGATAGCCGTACACCGAATCCCGGTAGCCGTTCACGATGTATACAAGTGGATTCAGCTTCAGCAGCGTCACCACCACGGGATTGTGCAGGGAGTCCAGACTCCACAGAATGGGGGTGGCCCATATGCCTACCTGCAGGCAGATGGAAATAATCTGGGACAAATCCCGGAAAAAGATTACCACGGCGCAGGTAGTATAGGACATGGCCAGCACCAGCAGGAAGAGGCACAGTCCGTAATAGACCACCTGTAACAGGTACACACTGGGATAATAGCCGTATATGCAGCCCAGAAGCACCGCCAGCCCCAGGAAAAACAAATGGCTGAAGGTGGCTGCGAGAACCTTTATCACAGGCAGAATGCTGATCTTAAATACCACCTTTTTCACCAGGTAACTATATTCAATCAGCGACATGGTCCCCTGGCTGATGGCTTCACTGAAGAAAAACCAGGGCACCAGCCCTGCCGTGATAAACAGCGCAAAAGGAACCTCCACGCCGCTGCGCAGTTCCACGGCTTTGGTACCAAATATCTTATCGAAAACCAGGTAATACATAAGTACTGTCACCAGTGGCTGGGCAAATCCCCACACTACCCCCATATAGGAGCCAGCGTATCGCTTTTTAAAATCATTTTTGGACAGTTTCCAGATCAGCTTTCTGTTCTGCCATAGTTCCCCGGGCAACCGGGTCAGCCGGGAAGCAGGCATTCTTGTTTTCTCCATATAGCGGTTCCTGTCACCTTCCGTATTCTTCCACATAGGCGGAAAGACCGCCCCATTTGGTATCTCTCTCTGAAAAGATCAGTTCCATCCCTTCCGGGATCGGCCACTGTACCCCGATCTCCGGATCGTCATACCGCAGGCCGCCCTCATCGCCGGGATGGTAAAATTCCGAGCATTTGTAGCAGAATTCCGCGTAGTCCGACAGCACCAGGAAACCATGGGCAAATCCCTTGGGTACATAGAACTGCTTCATATTCTCTTCCGTGAGCAGTTCCCCATGCCACTGCCCAAAGGTGGGAGAACCCTTCCGCAGGTCCACCGCCACGTCAAATACCTCCCCTCTGATCACACGCACCAGTTTATCCTGGGGGTATTGGATCTGAAAATGCAGCCCCCGCAGTACCCCCTTTTTGGACGCAGACTGGTTGTCCTGCACAAATTCCACATCTATCCCCGCCGCCTTATAATCGTTGTAATTATAGGTCTCCGCAAAATAACCTCTGGCGTCCCCAAACACGGTGGGGGTTATCACCTTTAACCCTTCAATTCCACATGTTTCCACTGCAATTTTACCCATTATATCTCTCCCTCTTTTCAATATTATTACTTGTATTACGCAGAAAGTCTCATGCTTACACAGCTACTATCGTCCCATATAGCTGATATTCATATCCACATTTCCCTCTATGCCGTCGATCTTGCCCTTGGAGGTATACTGCCACATATGATAGAATCCCTCATACAGGGGAACGCTGCGGTATTCCGCCAGCCAGATGCAGTAGTTCTCCAGCCGTCCTGTGTCTATACGATTGTAGTACCAGTTTCGGCTGGCATACACCCCTGCCTCACCGCCGGCATTCTCCACCGTGCGGCAGAAGGCCTCGCACACCAAGGTACGCTCCTCCACGGACAGGCCGTCCGCCCGTCCGTTGCCCCCGGCCCCCTCCGTATCGATGAAGATGGGGTAATCCAGATTGTATTCACGCACCAGTTCCAGCACCATGGAAGCCTCTTCCACCGCCTCCACCTCGTCTATGGCCTGGGTGAAAAAATAAACGCCCACTTTCACCCCCGCCATGGAAGCCCCTTTGATATTCGCTACAAAATAAGGATCCACCACCAGACTGCCCGTACTGGAGCCCCGATAGCCTGCCCGAATAATGGCAAAGTCCACCCCGGCGGCCTTAACCTTCTCCCAATCGATCTCCCGGTTCCATTTGGACACGTCTATTCCCACGGTGGTGTTGGACGTGGGAGTCTGCAGTTTTTTGATCTCCGATTTGTCGCTGTCTTCTTCCGCCTCCTGCACTCCCGTGTCCTCCGCCTGGGCGTCAATGTCCTCCTCGGTCTTCATCAGCAGGGAGATATCGTCAATAAACACATATTCCACCTTGTCCTTGACCTGCACCCGGGTGGGATTCACCGGCACTTTATAACCCTCCACCTCCTGCAGGCTCACATAGTATTCCCCGGAACTCAGTCCGCCGATATACAGTACACCGTCCTGGTCCAGATCCCTGTACTCCCCCTGATCCCCCAGTTCCACCAGGAAACTCTGCCCCTCCACAGGCTTCCCCTGGTAGTCCACCACCTGGATACGCAGATCCCGCTCCACGGAGGTGACCACCAGGGACAGCCTGCTCTGCTCTTCCAGTTTCTGCTCCAGCCAGGTGTTTTCCTCCGGGTTGAAAAAGGTGGCGTCCTCCAAAAAAGCAGACAGGTCGCTGCCGATCCTCTGCCCGTATTCATCGTAGATTATGTCCTGGCTTTGGGGTTTGGGGGTGGGTTGCCCCGTCCCCTGCCCGCCGCCCCGGGGGGCAGGATTGGCGTAAAGCACCAGCACCGCCACAAGCAGGATCACCCCCATGGAACCCAGAATACAGATTCTCTTCAGCTTAGAGTCCATTGGCTACCTCAGTCAGATATTTTCCGTAATTGGTCTTCATCAGGGGCTCCGCCAGCTTGAGCAGCTGCTCCCTGTCGATAAAGCCTCTCTTGTACGCAATCTCCTCAATGCAGGAAATATACAGGCCCTGGCGCTTCTGGAAAGCCGCCACAAAGTCCGCCGCGTCCAGCAGAGCATCATGGTTGCCCGTATCCAGCCAGGCAAAGCCTCTTCCCAGAGTCTCCACCAACAGCGTGCCGCGCTTCAAATACTCATTATTGATACTGGTGATCTCTATTTCGCCCCGGGCGGAGGGTTTTACATTCTTAGCGATCTCCACCACGTCATTGTCATAGAAATACAGACCCGGCACCGCGTAGTTGCTCCTGGGATTCTCGGGCTTCTCCTCAATGGACAGGGCCTTCCCGCTTTCGTCAAACTCCACCACGCCGTACTCCCTGGGATCCCGCACATAATAGCCGAAAATGGTAGCGCCTTTTTCCCTGGACGCCACCTCCCGCAGCACTCTGGAAAAACTCTGGCCATAGAAAATATTGTCTCCCAGCACCAGAGCTACCCGGTCACTGCCGATGAATTCTTCGCCGATGAGAAAAGCGTCCGCCAGCCCCCTGGGTGTCTCCTGCACCGCATAGTGAAACTCCATGCCAAGCTGGCTTCCGTCCCCCAGGAGTTCCTCAAATACCGGCAGATCCCTGGGAGTGGAAATGACCAGTACTTCACGGATCCCCGCCAGCATCAAAATGGAAAGGGGATAATAAATCATGGGCTTGTCATAAACAGGCATGATCTGTTTGCTGATGGCCTTTGTCAACGGATACAGTCTGGTGCCGGATCCTCCGGCTAAGATAATTCCTTTCATGGTCTTTTCTCCTTTTGAAATTAGAGTTCTTCGGTTTACCGAATAGACAGTTTTTAACGCGCCGAAGGGATTGCCGCATTTTTGAGGCAATCCCCCGGTCAAAACCTTTTATTTTTCGTACATCTCCGTGTAGTATTTCTGGTAGTCGCCGCTGGTCACGTTCTTCATCCACTCCTCATGCTCGAAAAACCAGGCGATGGTCTTTTTGATGCCTTCCTTGAACATGGTCTCGGGATACCAGCCGATCTCTGCCTTGATCTTATCCGGAGCAATGGCATATCTTCTGTCGTGCCCCTTCCGATCTTCCACATAGGTGATCAAATCCCTGCTCACCAGACTCTTGCGGGGGTCTCCCTCCGGCAGCATATCCTGCAGGGTCTCGATGATGATGTTGATAATCTCTATATTCTGCTTTTCGTTGTGGCCGCCGATGTTGTAGGTCTCGAACAGCCTGCCCTGCTCCTGGACCATGTCGATGGCCTTGGCGTGATCCTCCACATAGAGCCAGTCGCGCACATTCTTTCCGTCCCCATATACCGGCAGCTTCTTGCCCTGGAGAGCATTGTTGATGATCAGCGGGATCAGCTTCTCCGGGAACTGATAGGGGCCGTAGTTGTTGGAACAGTTGGTAATATTGGCCGGGAAGCGATAGGTGTCCATGTACGCCTTTACCAGCATGTCCGAACTGGCCTTGCTGGCCGAGTAGGGGCTGTGAGGGGCATAGGGCGTGGTCTCGTAAAAAAAGGCGTTGTCATCATCCGGCAGGGATCCGTACACTTCGTCCGTGGACACATGCAGGAACTTCTTGTCCTCCTTATAACTGCCGTCCGGCTGTTCCCAAGCCTCTCTGGCGCAGTTCAGCATCACCGCCGTGCCCAGCACATTGGTCTGCACAAAGACCTCGGGGTTACGGATGCTGCGGTCCACATGACTCTCCGCGGCAAAATGCACCACCCTGTCAATGTCATTTTCCTTAAAAATCCGTTGGATGGCCTCTTTGTCACAGATATCCGCCTTCACAAACGTGTAATTCTCTCGTTCTTCCACATCCTTCAGATTTTCCAGATTGCCAGCATAGGTCAGGGCATCCACATTGAGGATGCGGATCTGATCACCATATTTCCTGAACATGTAATGAATATAATTGGACCCGATAAATCCGGCGCCCCCGGTTACCAAATAAGTTCTCATAGTTTTTCCTCTCTGTTCCTTCTGTTTTTATAGAAGTGATTACGTCATTATAGCATACTTTTCCAGTTTGTACAACCACCACACTGGTGCGCCGGCACACTAATACCCCAGATAGCTGAGGTTTAAGTCCACATCCCCTACGATGCCGCTCACTTTGCCGGTGGACTTGTACTGCCACAGGTCATATCGCCCGGTGTAGGTGGGGGCGGAGGCATACTGGGCCAGCCAGATCTTGTACGCCCCAAGCTGGCTGACGTCTATCTTGCTGGTGAGCCAGGTCTTGTTGGCATAGACGCCCGCCGTGTACCCTGCGTTCTGTATGGTCTGGCAGAAAGCCTTGCACACCTCGGTCCGGGTCTCCACGGTGATGCCGTCCGCACGGCCCCCGCTGGGTTCCACATCCAGAAACACCGGATAGGATATCCGATAGTTCTTGATCAGTTCCAGCACCATGGAAGCCTCCTCCACCGCCTCCACTCTGTCAATGGCCTGGGTGAAGAAATAGACTCCCACTTTCAGCCCTGCCTCCGTGGCCCCTTTGATATTGTTCTGAAAAGTGGGATCCACAATCAGGGTTCCCTGGGATGATCCGCGATATCCGCAGCGGATAATCACATAGGACACACCGGAATTTTTCACCGCGTTCCAGTCAATGATGCCGTTCCATTTGGAAACGTCAATTCCCATGACACCTGCACCCGTCACCAATGACCCGTCGCTGGCAAAATTGTATTTTACCCCCTGGATCACCTGCTCGCCGGTGACGGCATTGCCGTTGACATCAAAATACTTCACGGCTCCGCCGATGGTCTGCCAACCTGTATATTTAGCTTCTCCCTTTTTGTAAAACTTATCATAGGTATAGTAATCGGCGTAAAAGGCCTGGCGGTAATTATTGTTCTCCAGCACATAGAGTTCGTTGCCGTCCCTGTCTTTCAGCAGCGAAGTCCTGTTCTCCATGGGGTTCTGTTTGACCGTCACCGTACAGACTGCCGTGATGGTATTGTTGTTTTCCGAATATTTTACCGTAATATTGGCACTTCCCGCCGCCAGTCCGGTGACGGTTATGGTTCTGCCGGAGATCTCCGCCCTCGCCACATTGGCATCGGAGGATTCCACCGTCAGCACATCCGTGTCAAGGCCATTTTCCAGAACAGCTGTAAGGTTGACGCTTGCCCCCGTGTACACCAGTTCCGTGGCCTTGTCCAGTCTCAGATTCCTGGCGGCAGACACGGTCACACTGCAGGCTGCGGTCAGACCACTGACCTGATTGCCCCCGGCATCTATGCCGTTTGCCACATAGGAGATCAGCACCGGCTGCTGGGTGACTGCCACGGCCGTCACCGTTCCGCTGCCATCCACTGTGACGGCGGAGGGATTACTGCTGGTCCAGCTAATGCTCTGGATGGTCACACCGTCACAGGCGGCGGCAGCGGTAAACTGCCCTCCCACAGTCAACGTCTTGTCCGCAGGATCTATCCTGCCCACATAGACCACGGGAACCGGCGTAGGGGCAGCTGTAGGAGGCGCAGTGGGAGGAACTGTCGGCGGCGCAGTGGGATCTGTGGGCGCCACTGCAGGAGGCTGCGTGGGCGTCACTGCGGGAGGGTCTGTAGGCGCCACTGCAGGAGGCTCCGTAGGCGGCGCCACCGGCGGTTCTGCCGGAGGCTCCGAAGACGGCTGTACGGCAGGTTCTGCAGTGGGGTCCGCCGGTGACTGGGACGGAGGAAGCTGCGCCCCCGGATTCTCCTGGGACAGCCTAACAAAGCTGCCGCCCAGGGCCAGCGTCATGGGATCCGGGATATTACTCTTTGCCACTTCCGCGTAGGTGATCATAGTGCTGGTGCTCTCCACCCAGGCCACCGTATCCTTCAGATAGGATTCCACCAGGGTTTCATTAATCTTGGTATCTTCTTTCTCCGCATTGATCTGGGACTCCGTCTTAACTTCATCCGACACATCTACCTTTTGGTACTCTATCTCTTTTTTAACTTCTGTCTTCTGTTCTGAAGTGACCAGACCATAACTCTTATATTTCTCATCCGTTAAAGCAATCATCACCAGCCTGTACTGTCCCGGCGTCAGATTCTTTTTATAGATTATGCCGTCCATATCATCGTCCGACCACATGATTTCAGAGCCGTCCGGTCCCTTGACAGAGAGGCTGAAGGGTACGTTTCCGATCAGCTTTCCCGTCTCCTTGTTGACAAATTTGATCTTGAGATCCTTCTCAATGGAACTGAAGTTCATCTGTACATTGATATCCGGCCTGTAATCCTGCTCATCGTACTCCTGGGGCTTAGGAGTCGCCGTTGGTTCCGGAGTCGCCATGGCCTGCAGCGCAGCAAGATAAGCCTGCTGGGCATTGGCCACAGCGTCCAGCCCCTGTCCCCCGATCAAATTTACTCCGGCAAGCTGCGCCCCCGCTTCCCGGTAAGAATTCGCCTGCAGATCCCCCATCCTGCTGACAATAAACACAATCCCTGTCACCAGGGCCATCAGCAGCACTGCGATACCTGCAATCAGAATGAACTTATCCAGGATCCGATCCCCTTCTTCTTCGTCGTCTTCCTCCTCTTCCTCCTCTTCAAAATACTCTGTATCCTCCGGCAGATCCGATTCAAAATACTCGTATGACCCGAACTCCTCTTCGTTCCGGCCAGTACCGTATTCATCCCCTTCGTAGCCGTATTCCGCCGCTTCCATGTCGGCAGACTCCGGGATTTCATATTCTTCTTCAGCATATATCGGATCATATCCGGCCTCCTCTTCCGGATATTCGTACTCGTCCTCAAACTCCTCTTCCTCATATCCGGAGTCTTCGTCCAGGTACTCATACGCCTCCTGTTCCGGACCTTCCCCATCCAATTCATCGACGTACTCTTCATCCTCTAAAATGAATTCCTCATACTCTGCGTCATCCCACTCGTCCTGGAACTCCGTCATATTTTCCTCTATATTTTTCGTCGGTCTGCCAAAACGTCCCTTCGACCTTCTCATACTGTTCCTCCCGTCACCGAACCCTAAACCATCAGAGCCCAACTTCATCTGCCGCCGCGCCGGGTACGCTGCCCGCACAGTCCCCCTCTTCACGGCCTTTACTGCTGTACAGTATAACATCGAAACCGCCGTCGGTTCAAGAAAAAACGGAATATTCATAAAATATTAATTTCTCCGCAGACTAAAGCAGGGAACGGCTTAGTCCTATTTCTATATAGACAATGCGGTCGAATAATAGTAAAATAATGGCAGGAAAGTGAGGTACCCCATGAAACAGGAATCCGCTGACACACACCGCAAATCAAGTATTCCGGATATTGATATCATCGACCTGGACTTTGTCACAAACGAGGAAAAGAATGAAGAATCTGCTATGGAAAACGCCTGTGGGCAGGATGAGCAGCCTGCCGGCGGCTCTCCTAATGAGGAAGGGGACAAGCAGTCTCCCAGGAAAAAGCCCGGGCGCTTCGGCGGCTTCTTCCACCACAGTTTCCTGCATATAGTGTTTGTGCTGGCCCTGATGCTCTGCATCGGACTGGTGGTTTTCCGCTTGTCTAATTGGGGAACCCGCGTGCCGTCCCTCTTCGACCCGGACGCGGACTTTGATGACAACGACCTCATCGAAGTGCTGGACAATATGGTAAATGTACCGGCAGACCAGCGCAGGGACACGGACGGCATACGCACGGTGGTGGTGCTGGGGAATTCCCCTTTCTCCGATCAGCGTGATTCCGACACCGGCGTCATCAGTCTGGCCGGCCAGCTGACGGAGGCGGTTTTCTACAACTGCTCTGTGGCCGGGTCCCATCTGGCAGCCGCCAACGACACCTTCCGGCCGGAAGAAGATCCCATGGACGCCTTTAATCTATATTGGCTGACCACCCTGATCACCCTGCAGAATACCGGTATTTATGACAGCGCCTTCGCCGCCATGGAAGACGTCGTCCCAACGGATGCCCGCTATGCCTTTGAGACCCTGTCTACCCTGGACTTTCAGAATGTGGACGTGCTGGCCATCATGTATGACGCCTCAGACTACCTGGAGGAACGCCCTCTGTATAACCCAGAAAACATCACGGACATCCAGACCTTTGCCGGTAACCTGGACGCCAGCCTGGAACTGCTGCGCAGCACCTTCCCCCATCTGCGGATCATTGTACTGTCCCCCACCTATGCCTACTATGTGGAGGAGGATGGATCATATATCAGCAGCGACATTCATAAATCCAACGGCTACTCCCTGTCCACCTATGCAGGCAATCTGGAGCGCATCGCCTATCTTCACTCTGTGTCCTATCTGGACAACATCTATGGAACGGTGAACGAAAACAATGCCGGTGACTATCTGGAAGATCATCTGCACCTGAATACCGCAGGACGGCAAAAACTGGCGGAGCGCTTTGTATATGCCCTGGAGTACTTTGACTGACCCCGGTTGGGAATTTATTTTCCCCTGATCCTCATGCCCAGGCGATGCAGCCGGCGCACGATCCGGGGAGCCAGGGTCAGCACCAGCAGATACAGCTTGTTTTTCCCGGACAGATAAGGAGAACCCACCGTATCTCTCACATGTCCCCGAAGGAATCGGACAATGGCCCTATATTGCCCATTATCCCGCCGCATCTGCCCGATGGGGATGTGGAGAAGATAGTCCAGCCTCTGGTAAAGGCCGAATCGGACTGCCACCGGCCTGAGCCGGGGATATTTCTCCTCCACCAGGGAAAGCACCAGATCCGCATTGTTCACATTGTCCGAAAAAACTCTGGAAAATTCCTCCGCCCCCTTTTTCCGGGTGTTGCTGCCCAGACGGTAAAACACATGATAGCCGCACATCGGCAGAGATATCACCCCCTCCGACCGCTGCAGCAGACGGATCATCAGGTGAAAGTCCTCATTCAGCTGTTCTTCCGGAAAGCGTTCGTCTCCCAGAAGCCGTCGGGGCACCAGCTTTGTACAGAAAGAGCAGTCCCCCCGGTGCATCAGCAGTTCCTCCAGGAATTCCACTGGGGCGTATTCCTCCCGCTCCTCCGGGATCCGGCAGATGCCGGGAAGCTGCCCGCCCTGCTCGTCCACCTCGTCTCTGCCTGCCTGAACCAGCCAGTTCTCTTTTCCTTCTGCGGCCTGCAGCAAATGCATATACATGTCCGGCTCCACAAAGTCATCGCTGTCAACGAAGCCCAGGAATTCTCCCCGGGCCTTCTCGATCCCCAGGTTCCGGGCCGAGGAAGTACCGCCGTTCTCCTTGTGGAACACACGGATGCGCCCGTCCTCCCGGGCCAGACGGTCACACAGCGCTCCCGTGCCGTCCGTGGAACCGTCATCCACCAGCAAAATCTCCAGGTCCCGGTAAGTCTGCTGCTCCAGGGACCGAACGCACCGGGGCAGATACTCCATGATATTGTACACCGGCACAATCACGCTGAGCAGCGGCATCTCCGCCGCCTCTCTGTATTCTCCCATCTTTCCACATCCTCCCTCACAGCAGACCCTGCTGCATATCCTTACCGCATCTTCTCAACTCACGGCACGACCCACAGCATATCCTTACCGCACCCTCTCAACTCACAGCAGACCCTGCTGCATATCCTTCCTGCATCTTATCAACTCACGGCACGACCCACAGCATGTCCTTCCCCGCATCCTCTCCGCTCACGGCAGACCCTGCTGCATGTCCTTCCCCGCTTTCTGCGCACAGCCTGACTCTCGGCCTTCTTACCGCTTACAGACAGATAAGATCCCGGCTCAGCGGGCCCGCTTCGTATTCCGGGAAGTTCTCCCCGCAAAGTTCCGCCGCCATACAGGCATAGAGCCGCTCCGCCGCCACCCGGGGATTCCACAGGGTCCGCACGGTCTCATAGGCGGCGCGCCCCAGACGCCGGCGCAGCGCTTCATTCTCCGCCAGTCCCAGGGCCAATTCCGCCGCCTGCCGGGGCCTTCTATGATCAAACAGACAGCCATTCTCCCCATGGCGTACCAGATAGGGCGCCGCTCCCATGCCTTTTCCGGCAATCAGCGCGCAGCCGCTGTTCATGGCCTCGTTGACCACGGCTCCCCAGCCCTCCTGGCGATCGCTGGTGGCCAGGAAAATATGGGCCCTCTCCATATATTCCCGGGTTTTCTCCGGATTGCAATATCCCAAAAAAGCCACCTGTTCCTCCAGCCCCAGCGCCTTGGCCTGCTCCCGAATCTCCTGGAACAACGCCCCGTCGCCTATCATGTCCAGCCGAAAGTCTACGCCCCGCTCCCGCAGCCCTGCCGCCACCTGCAGCGCTGTCTCGGGATGTTTCCAGTCAATCATCCGAGCCGCCCAAAGCAGCCGCAGCTGCCCCTGGGACACCTGGTCTTTCCCGGCCATCAATGTATCCGGTTCCTGTTCCCGGAAAGCAGGAAAATATCCGTAACGGAACCTTTTTCCGCCATAGGCCCCCACCAGCCGAAAGTCCCCGGCCACATAGGCACCGGCGCAGAGCAGATACACCCGCCCTCCCCTGTAGCGGGTATGGTCGTGATATTTTTTTCTCAGGCCCCTGGGACTCACAAATTTGTACCGTCCTGTCTTATACAGGGGCTCGCTGTAGCGCCACAGGGGTTTCCCGGTACGCAATCTGTGCTCTATATAGCTTTCCTCCTCGCAGCCGCCAAAAATCACTGCATCCGCCTGGTCAATGCTCTCCTGACAGCGGATTTCATCCTCCCAGTAATTACGGACGAAATCCTCTTCGGCCAGACTCTCCCCCCAGCCCATGGCCACTCGTTCCTGTTCCATGGGCTGGGTCTGCACGAAGGTATAGCTTCCCCCCTGTTCCCGGCACAGCCGATACAGTTCCCGGCTCACAGGCATCTGGTGATGGTTCATATAGTTGGAGACGAATACAAGATTCATTTCTTCCCTTCCTTCAGCATGGCCCGGGCCGGTCTCTGTTGCCCCGCCGTCCGATTATTGGATATACATCAGGCCAATTCCTGATACAACTCCAAAAGCTGATTCAAATTCTGCTCTCCGTCGTGGGTCCGCCGGGCATGTTCCCGGGCCTTCCGGGTCCGCTGCGTCGCCTGTTCCCCCAGGGCAAACACTTCCGCCACCTGTTCTCCCAGCTCTCTGCTGATCCGCTGCATCTCCCCGGCCCCGTCCCCGGAGGACCCTCGGAACAGCCAGCCCTCTCCGGGGCTGATCATGCTCTCCATGCCCCCCACCAGGCCCGCCACCACAGGGGTTCCCATTAACATGGCCTCCGCCAGGGAATTGGGGGAATTTTCGATGGAGGATACACAGACATAGGCATTGCAGCGCAGATACTGTTCCTTCATCTGTCCCGCGTCCTGACTGCCCAGAAAGGTCACATGCCCGGCCAGTTCATGCTCCCTGATCCGATCCTCAAGATACCTTCCGTAAGCAGAGATCCGCAGCGCTGCCGTGGGACCCTGGCGAAGCAGACAATTTCCCGCCACATAGAGATGAACATCCGGATACCTGGGTTTTATATCCGCCAGCGCGTCCAGCATATAGTGCAGGCCCTTGATGGGATAATCCCCCTGGCTCATGAAAATGCTGTGTCTGCGGCACTCCGCATACTTCCATTCCCCCTCATAAAAACAGGGCCGCATGGTTTCCTGCAAAACATGGTACTTCACCTGGGGATTCCACTTGGCCGTCCAGCGCCGGTCCCAATCCGTCCGCCCTGCCACATGACCGGTGAGGCATACCGCCTCCTGTTCCCACTTTCCCCGGAGACGGAATTTTTGCTGCTGCCTCTGCAGATTGTCCCGCTTCACCAGGTCCCGGAAAGTGCTCATATGCCGCAGCCTGCCGGGAAGATTGGCCATATAGGCATCCGCGTACACGGCGCACAGGCCCTGGATGCCCACCAGGCTGCTCTGAGGCCGGTTATAAACCCGCAGCGCCGCCAATGTGTGGGGATACTCCGTCCCAAAGCAGTGCAGCACATCCGGTTGAAAATCCTGCAGGATTTCCTGCATGTCCTGCTCCAGTTTCGGGTCATATACTTCCGGTCTGGCAGTATTCTCCCGAAACCCATAGTATCGGACCCGGCCCGTATCTCCCTTCAGCAGCTTTTCCCCTGGAGTGATGGGAAAAGCCACCCCCAATTCCACCTTGGGGACTCCCGTTCCGCTCTCCGGGGCTCCCACCCGCAGCAGTGCATCCATCAGGCCGGTGAGCCAGCCCTCCTTGTTACTGCATGGCTTCCCCAAATCCCGGGCAATCACCGGCAGCATGATGTTGCAGATCCAAAGCACTCTCATACAATCCTCTTCCCCCATGGCAGGCGGCCGGCGCTGCCGGACGCCCCCGCGCCGTTCTCTATCTCCCTTAGTTCAACAATCAAAAATTGATCTCGCCATTTTGCTTTATCTCCAAAAACATCCATCATTATATGCACATCCAATTTCCATGTCCCAACAATATAAATAACGCCCCCTGCTTTTAACACCCTTTTACATTCCCGTTCAATTTCAATCCATTGAGACTGAATATGAAAAAACGCATTGTATAGAATAACTGTATCAAATGTATTATCTGCATAATCCATTTTGGACGCATCCATGATTTGAAAATGCAGCTTTTCCCTAAGTTTGCCGTTTAGTCTTCGATCGTCAAGATCAATACAGTAAACGCTGTCGGAACAGGCTGATGCAGAAACAGAAAAATCAGCTGCTCCACAGGCAACTTCGAGAATCGTCTTATTTTCTATGTCCGCAATGAGCAGCTTAACAAGAATATCCGTATTTTTCAATATTTTTTCCTTCACAAGTTCTCTATAAACCGATATATACGCCGGTATCCTGATAGATTACATACCCGTCCATGCGGTTTACCAGCACAAACCCATAGTCCTCCGCATGGCCGGTGGTTTTCTTCCCCTCCGGCAGGATGACAAAATGGCTGGAATAGGTTTTTGCCAGGGGTAAAATCACATCCAGGTCCAGAACAGGGGCCTCCATGGCATCATACAGCGGATTGTCTGCCTGCCACCGCTCCACCAGCATCTCTCTCCCATAGGGCATACATACCAGGGGTGTATACTGCCGCACAAAGGAGAGCATCTCCTTGGGAAAGACAGCCATGACTTCCCGCCCTTCCACCTGGATGGCGTCACAGATATCCACCACCGCCTGGGGCATATGGTATAGATTCTCCGCCTTATGAAAGTGGGGACTGGCATAGATACAGCTGCCGCTGCTCATAACCAGCACAGCGGAAAGGACCGCGAATCCATACTTTTTTCTGCCCCTCAAACGCCCGTAGAGATCTGCCGTGGCATAGGCCACCACAATGGTTACCGGCAGCAGCCACAGGATGCGGTAGTAGATCTCATCCCCCACAGCCCCATACACCAGGCGGGCAAACAAGGGATTAAAATACAGAGCCAGCACTGCCAGAGGCGCATAGACCAGCAGGACCCGCCTGCGCCGGTCCTTCTCGGCAAACCACAGATATACCAGAGCCAGCAGATACCAGCCCATAATCAGCCCTGTCCCCATAAAGCCCTGAAACAGTTCTGTTATCATCTTCCACATGACTCCCGCCTCCCGATTCTATTTAAAGTTACGCATGTACCCCCAGGCGCCGCCCTGCCGGGCCTCTTCGCCTATTGTATCATAAAATACAATGCTGCATACGCCAGCGCCGGTATACAGCACAGCCCGGTTTTCACCGCCAGCCCCGGCCTGCGATAGGCCAGAGCGCCGCACAGCCCTGTCACTCCCAGCAGCATACACATAAGCATAGTACCCAATGTGGTGCACAGACAGGCCGCCGTCACGGTCGCCCCCAGCAGCAGCCATAACACCCACTGTCCCTGCTGCCCCTTCTCCACCCGGTCCAGGATCAGGAAAAACAAAAGCAGTACCATGGGAATCACAATGCATCCCAGTGCGGACTTTCCCTGACGGCTGCGTGCCAGCATAAAATTTTCCGATGTATACAGGGAATAATTGCCGAAAATCACCAGCAAAGCCGTAAAGCACAAAAACAACGGCAGACGCTCCTTCTTTTTCCCGAAAAGCTGCCTGCCTATCTGGTAAAAAATCAGGTAGGTGGTGGGGATCAGGGCCAGCGGTACCGCCACATGGGCCACGCTGACTGCCGGAAGTCCGGAAATCCTGGCCAGAAAAGCAATCCACACAGGAAAAGGCGCCAGACCATGGCGCAGATCCAGTCCCGTGGCACCCGTGGAGTAGGGCATCAGTTCATACAATGTGTTGCTGCTCTCTGTCAGAGTGGAAATGGCCACATAATAGGCGTCATCACCGTCCTGGTAGGTCATGCCCACCGCCAGGATAAGTTGAAGGGCCGCCAATGCCAGAAAAATCCCCCAGTAGATACGATGCTGCCTGCCGTCGCTCTCCCCCTTAACCAGGAACAGCCGCCGCCCACCTCTTAAGGAGCGGATCAGCAGAAATGCCCCCACCGCCGCCACTGTCAGGGAAACGCCCGCAAAAAGTCCCACTGCCACTGCAAACCCCCGCTCCACATGCAGCAGTACCAACGGTACCGTCACAAATTGAAACAGGGCCCAGGAGATCATATAGCCGCTGGTCCACATAAACGCAGGAGAAGTTTTTCCGGGTTTTAAGAAAAATGCCGGGACGGCTCCTGTCAGCAGGGGAATTCCCACCAACCATATACACAGTATGAGACAGCCCGCTACGATTGCCATTCGCCGCTCCCTTCTCCCCCCTCCAATGGCCACAGTGCAACCATATACCAGAGGGCCGTTGCCCATAAAGTTTTTTTATAATCCATAATACCGCTGCCGCACAGCACAAAATGCAGGATCATCCACTCCACGCCCACCCACACGGGAAGCCAGCGCCCCAAGAAACAGCGGTATCTGCTTCCCCGAAGCAGCCCGCAGAGCAGGATTGCCGCCGCCAGTCCCAGCATGAGCCACCACCATCTGCTGCCGTAATCTACATAGTACCTGGTAAGCAGAGGGGCCCTGTCTCTCATCTGTTCATAATTGATGCCGCTGTAAGCATCGTAAGCCCGCCCTTTCAGCTGCATGGCAAGGATGGGCGGCGTGGCATGGTAAGCGGCCATGTCCCATATCAGATTCTTTACGTCCACCCTCAGCCTGTCCCTCAGGCAGATCTCCGCCAGTTCCCACAGTTTGCCGTTGACCTCTCCGGCTCCGTATAATTCCTCCAGCCTGGGGATCAGTACCCGTTCCACCCCGTCTGCGTAAGCGGACACATCCCTGGCAATGACCAGTCCGATCTCATCATGCAGAGGCTGGGGAAACACCTGGAAAGTCTGCTGGAAATAGGGCCAGCCCACACGGCTCAGGGCCGCCGTTGCCAGCCTTCGGTTCCACTTCTCGGGATTCCAGCCACAGTTCACCGTAATGTTGCACAGAAGCAGCGCAAATACCGTGAAACCGCAGAAAAGCCGGCATTTCCCTCTCCTACTCTTTCCCAGCTTCCACAGAAAAGCCGCCTGCAGCGGCAGGGCAAACCATGCATATATCGGAAGAACCAGCAGGAGCAGCAGCCACACCAGCAACATGGCAATGGCCAGCCTGGCCGCTTCCCTGGGGGATACATTTTCTCCGGGCTTTCCCGGAGCCTTCCTGCCGTTCCCTGCCGGAAACAAACCCCAGGCCTTTCTCCACAGGGCAGTCTCACCCAGCAGCAGAGAGGTTCCCAGGGACCAGGGCAATACAGCCAGATGACACTGCATTGCCTGGGGAAATGTGACCAGCGCCAATGTGCATAACAGCCGCAGTCTTTTGTTCCCATTTGGGAAAAAGCAGGCCCACAGCACCCAGGCCGCCGCAGATGCCGCCGACAACTGGACTACGTACAAAATCCACAAACGGGAGGACAGCAGCAACGCCAAGCCCCTGTACAGTATGCCGCTGTAAAACCCGTTTCCGGTGCTTTCTCCCGCCAACAGCAGTCTGCTCTCCTGAAAATTCTGCAGCCCGCCCATATTCTGCATAAGCCAGGCCAGCCCCAACAGGATCTGGACGCCCATGCCGCAGGCCAGCGCCGCTCGCAGCACTCCCTGCGTATGCCTACCCAATCGCCGCATCTATCTGCCTTTCTGTTCCAAAAGCCGTTACACACTGTGCATTCCTGCTGCTTTGCAGCAATTCCCTCTCACTGACTATTCATAGAACGCCTGCACCTGTCTGCATATATAGTCCACCTGCTCCAGCGTCAGTCTGTAGAACATGGGAAGCCGCAGCAGCCGCTCGCTCTCCTTGGTGGTATAACGGTCCTCCCCATGGAAACGACCGAATTTCAAGCCCGCCGGGGCCGTGTGCAGCGGAATATAATGGAATACGCTGTGTACCTGATGCTCCTTCAGATAGGCAATCAGCGCCGTCCGCTCCTCGATATCCCCGGTCTTGATATAAAACATATGAGCATTGTGCACACAGCCTTCCGGCACCGCAGGCAATTCGATGCGTCCCGACTGTGCCAGAGGGAGAAGATTTTCATAATATCGGTTCCAGCAGGCCATACGGGCCGCCGTAATCTCCTCCGCCATCTCCAGCTGAGCATACAGATAAGCGGCGTTCATGTCACTGGGCAGATAGGAAGAACCGTAATTGATCCAAGTGTATTTGTCGATCTGTCCCCGGTAGTATTTGCTGCGGTTGGTTCCCTTTTCCCGGATGATCTCTGCCTCCTCAATGTTCTCCTTATCCCGGATCAGCAGCGCGCCGCCCTCACCCATACTGAAGTTCTTGGTCTCATGGAAGCTGAAGCACCCATATGCCCCGAAGGTGCCCAGCGCCTTGCCCCTGTAGCTGGACATAATGCCCTGGGCTGCATCCTCAATCACTATCAAATGGTATTTTTCCGCCACTTCCATAATTTTATCCATCTCACAGGACACGCCGGCGTAATGTACCGGCACAATGGCCCGGGTCCTGTCCGTGACAGCCGCCTCAATCAGGTTCTCGTCTATGTTCATGGTGTCCGGCCGTATGTCTACAAACACCGGGGTGGCTCCCCGCAGCACAAAAGCATCCGCCGTGGACACAAATGTATAAGAGGGCATAATGACCTCATCCCCGGCCTTGATTCCGGCCAGCAGGGCGGCCATCTCGGTGGCGTGGGTGCAGGAGGTGGTGAGCAGACATTTTGTGGTATGGGTTCTCTCCTCAATCCACTCATTGCACTTTTTGGTATAGGGCCCGTCGCCGCAGATCTTCTGGTTCTCTACGCATTCCCTGATATACTCCATTTCCTTGCCTGTATAGGGCGGCACATTAAATGTAATCATCTCTTATCTCCTTATTTAGAGTTCCGCATCTGACCACACAGGGCCTTTCATGCAGAGTAATTCCGGCCCGCCTTGCGGCCCGTAATTCTCTGGGCCCTGTATGGCCAGATGCTGTTTAGAGTTCCGCATCTGACCTGGAGCGGAACCATTTATGTCCCAGTTTTCGGGCTGCCTTGAAAAGGAATCCCCGGGCCATATCCACCAGTATGCATGCTGTGAACACCAAAAGCACGCTGCAAAATGCCCGCGCTGCCAGCGCCCAGGGACTGCACTCCAGGGTGGCTCCCAGCCAATGGGGCCAAAGCATGCGGAGTTCCACATGCTCATGCAGCAGATATACTCCCAGGGTATAGGGAGCCACCCGCAGAATCAGCTTGCCCAGAGGTTTTTCCCCCGACAGCTTCCATTTAGAAAATGCATAGAACAGGGAAATTGCTGCAAACAGATTCAATATATGATTGTAGTCATAAGGCGCATGGATAAAATTACCCAGCCGCCCGGTCTTGAGATAGACCAGTCTCACCCCCATGGTCAGCCCATAGATCAGCAGACAGCCGCCCAGGTAGCACAGCGCCGCCCGCTTTCCTTTCTGCAGGAAGGGGATACCATACAGGCGCATATAAGCCGCCACCAGGAAAACACAGATAAACCACAGGCCATCGTAGCCCAGGTTATCCGCCTCCAGTTTGACAGGCAGCACCGATTTGCTGACGGAAAAAAACACCAGCAACAGGATAATCATGTTCCTCAGCTGCTTTTGCCCAAGCTGCCTGGCCCCCGCCCCCAACACGGGAGAAAACAGGTACATAATCACATAGGCCGTGATAAACCAGTAATGCGCCATCTGATTGGGCAACAGATATTGCAGCAGCCGGTATACCGTCAGTTGTCCCGGATCCAGGATCCCCGCCGCCATCAGGATCGGGGGGATTAAAAGACTGTAAAACAGCACCTGACACACCAATTCCGCCAGCCGTCCGAACTTAAAACCCGATTCCACCAGAAAATAGCCGCTGATCAGCATATATACATTCACAGCCACGATGGAAAACGCCTCCAGAAGCCATGCGATATAGGCCCCCCCGCTGAATTCCTCTGTGAGAGAGGTAAGCAGTCCTCCTTTGGACAGGTAGTGCAGCATCACCACCATCATCATGGCCAAAATGCGCAGCAATTCTATGCTCACAATTCTCTTTTTCATTGCCTGCGCACCTCCCATCCGGCATCCTGGCATTTTCTCTCCCCAGCCCGGCGCATCATCTCTGTCTCTTCCAGCTTCCGATTACATTCCCCTGCACATTATCTGTCACCTGACTGATAATATACCTGGGACGGCCCTTGACCTCCTCATAGATCCGGGCTATATAGTGGCCGATGACGCCCAGGCTCAGCATGATAAAACCGCCGATGATGAGGATCAGCAAAATCACGGTGGTAAAGCCCTCCACAGCCGTACCCATGAGATATTTGACCAGGGTCTGCACTCCCAGCGCCAGGCTGAAGAAGATGGATATTATACCCAGAACTGTCACCAGCTGCAGCGGCAGGGTGCTGAAGGAAGTGGCATTGGAAACGGCATAGCGCATCAGACTGAAAAAAGACCATTTGCTTTCCCCGTAAGCCCGCTCCTGCACCTCATACTCCACGCTGACAGTTTTAAAGCCCGCCCAGAAGGTAAGTGCCCTGAAAAATGTATTTTTCTCAGGCAGGTCCAGCAGCACATCCACCACCTTGCGGTCCAGCAGCTTGTAGTCCGAAGAGGCATTCATGTCCATCCTGATCAGGCCGCTCATGATCTTGTAAAAGGCTCCGGCAAAACATTTGTGCAAGAAGCCCTCTCTGCCCCGGCTGACCTTGATTCCCTCCACCACCTCATACCCCTGGTTCCAAAGTTCCCACATACGGGAAATCGTCTCGGGCGGATGCTGCAAGTCACAATCCATGACGATCACAGCGTCCCCCGCGGCGATCTGCAGGCCCGCGAAAATGCTGGCCTCCTTCCCAAAGTTTCGGGAGAACTGAACTCCCTTCACCCGGGGGTCCGCCTCCGCAGCCTTCAGTATCTCCTGGTATGTGCCGTCCCGGGAACCATCGCTGACAAAGACTAATTCGTACTCTATCTGTTCCTGCACACACAGCCCAGACAGAGCCTGGGCTGTACGCGCAATATTCTGTTCTTCATTGTATGAGGGAAGCACAATGGATAATAATGCCATGCCTTGTCCCACCTTCCACCGACTGAAAAAATATAGAATCTCTCTGTGTAAACTATACAAACTTAATAATTTAGCATATTGTATAGTTTACTATTTTATATATAGGATGTCAAATTGAAAATGGGAATTTTTAGCGGCTGATAATTATCCTCCAAACAGCACAAAAACACGCCCGGAAAAAAGCACTGAAAGGACTGGATATCCTGCACCGAATCGTGTATAATGAACAGGGAAATGAGGTAGAGGCAAACATGGATTTTTTTACAGGATTGACACAAAACAGGATATTTCTGGCCGCCGCCCTGGGGTGGCTGATCGCCCAGATACTTAAAACGTTGATTCATCTGCTGTTTACGAGACAATTTGTGGCAGAGCGGCTGGTTGGCAGCGGCGGCATGCCCAGTTCCCATTCTGCCACCGTGTGCGCACTGGTCACGGCCACCTATCTGGAGCATGGCTCCGATAGTTTTGCCTTTGCCATCGCGCTGATTGTAGCTATCATCGTTATGTACGATGCCATCGGCGTCCGCCGGGAAACCGGAATTCAGGCCCAGCTTCTCAACAATATGATTAAAATTTTTGAGGATATGGGTCGTGACGAGTTATCTGCCCAGGACAAGCTGAAGGAATTTATCGGTCACACTCCCTTCCAGGTACTGATGGGCGCCATTTTGGGCGTTTTTGTGGCCGCATTGTTCTACATGGTATAATATAACAAAGGGGATGTGAAACCACCACTTTTCACATCCCCTCCATTTTTTAGCGATCCCGTCCCGCGCTTATTCTCCCAGTCCGCTTTCCACTGCTCCAATGAGAGTTTTCAGAGCTTCCTGCTCATCTTCCCCCTCACAGATGAATTCAATCTCGTCTCCGCATTTCACGCATGCGCCCAGTACGCTGAGCACGCTCTTGGCGTTGGCAGTACTGTCCCGGAACGTAAAAGTGATCAGGGACTTGAACTGCATCGCTTCCTTGCATAGTATTCCCGCCGGCCTCAGATGCAGGCCCGTGGGATTCTTGATTGTAACCTTCTGGCTTACCATAACACTCTTTACCTCCTAAAACATCCTGTCCTGAATCAGTTTGGCCAATTCCTCGGCATCCGCCTGTATGGCCTCATAATCCTTGCCCTCAATCATGACCCGCACCAGGGGCTCTGTTCCGGAAGGCCTGATCAACACCCTGCCCTCCCCTGCGAATTTTTCCTCCAGTGCCGCGATAGCCTCAGCGATCTCCGGGTACTCCATATAAAGTTCCTTCTTGTGGTTGGCCACTTTGGCGTTGACCAAAGCCTGGGGAAGTACTTCCATGACCTGCGCCAGTTCCGACAGAGACCGGCCCGTCTCCACCATCACCTGCAGCAGATGCAGCGCACTGAGCAGACCGTCCCCGGTGGTATTCTCGTCCAGAAATATCACATGTCCCGACTGTTCCCCTCCCAGGCTCGCCCCGATCTCCTTCATCCGCTCCAGCACATAGCGGTCACCCACCTTGGTTTTCTCCACATGCAGTCCCTGCTTATCCGCCATCAAAAAGAAACCCAGATTGCTCATGATGGTGGCCACAATGGTATCCTTCTTCAGCTTTCCCTGTCCTTTCAGATAATTGCCTACGATAGCCATGATCTGGTCGCCGTCCACTAACTTGCCGTTCTCGTCCACCGCCATCAGACGATCCGCATCTCCATCGAAAGCCAGGCCGATATTCGCCTTTTCATATACTACCCTGGCCTGCAGTTCCTCCATATGAGTCGAACCGCAGTTTGCATTGATATTGGTACCGTCCGGATTGTTGTGGATCGCCACCACCTCGCCGCCCAGTTCCTTTAAGGCTTCCACCGAGGTATAGTAAGCCGCTCCCTCGGCACAGTCCACCACGATCTTGAGTTGGCTTAAATCCACCTTCACCGATTGAATGGCGTGATTAATATACTCCTCCCGGGCATCGGTGCGATACTTGATCTTGCCTACCCCTGGCCCTATGGGAAACTTCACCCCCTGCATCTGGGAATTGATCAAAGACTCAATTTCATCTTCCAGCGCATCCGGCAGCTTATACCCGTCCCCGTCAAAAAACTTGATGCCGTTAAATTCCACCGGATTGTGAGAGGCAGAGATCACCACCCCTGCGTCAACCTTATATTTCTGGGTCAGAAAAGCCACTGCAGGCGTGGGGATCACCCCCACATACACACAGTTTGCTCCCACGGAACAAGCTCCGGCCATCAGGGCATTGGCCAGCATATCGCCGGAAATACGGGTGTCGCAACCCACCATAATCGTAGGCTTATGTTCCTTTTCCTTCGTAAGCACATACGCACCTGCCTGCCCCAGCTGCATGGCAAGCAATGGGGTAAGTTCCTCGTTGGCAATACCCCTGACCCCGTCAGTTCCAAATAATCTGGCCATAATTCCTTAATCCTCCAATGATCTGTTTATTGTTGCCCATCATTCCCGTTCTCCCCCTGGAGCGGCGCAAAGCGCAGGGTGACGGAAGGCGTACTGACCTTTTTCTGCTCCGGAAGAAGCGAAACATTGATGGTCAGACTGTAATCCCCCTCCAAAGGCTGTATGGGATTGGTATTCTCGATCCAGGCTCCCACGTCAACTATCCCCTGAAGAGTGGCTTCCTGCAGCAGAGCCGTGTAACCGCTGAATCCCTCCACTACCAACGGCGAGGACGCCACGATTTCCCAGGACACACCCTCCGGCACATTCACAATCTGAATGTTTTCCTCGCGCAGCGTAATACGCTTGGTTATGATCTGCTCCACTCTCACTTTCACCTCAGCCGTATCGTCAAAATTCTCCTGGGCAAAATAAATCCCTTCCGGCAGATACTTTTTGAGATGCACCACCGTGTCATAGTCCTTGCTGGCCCCTGTTATATTGATATCCTCGGGATCCACCGTCAGCTGAGTGACTTTGTTCAGAAATTCGGGAGGACCTGTGACTCTCACCGAATTCACGGAAGCCTCTATATCCCCGTTTCTCCCATAACCCTCCGCCAATGTACCGCTGCATTCGTAGATCACGGGAATCTCCTTGATATTCCACACTTCCACTGTAACGGTCACTGTATCCAGGTTTTTGGACACAGACGTCTTGTGCACCTCGTTCCCCTCTTTATCCAGCAGCTTTATATCCCCGGATGCCTTGATGGTGCCTGTGATTCCCTTCACATCCACATCTACCTCTGCCCGGTCAATCTGGCTGATGACAGACTCCGGCCCCTGGATCTCCAGACGGTTGCGGTCCGGGCTGATCTCGCCAATGGCGCAGTTCTCATCCACTTCGCCGATGGGATTAACGATAATATTGATGGTATTTTGGGCCTTTTTCTCAATATTCAGCTTCACATATTCTATATTGCCGCTGATATTCTGCACCTTATCACCGTACTTGGGACAGTAGAATTTGATCTCCACCGTGTTGGTCACCGTCAGGTTGGTCAGATCGGCTTCGGCAATAATGTCGCTGCTCTGAATTTCCCTTCTGACGCTGTTTGGTGCGTCAAAAGTCACTACACGAAGTAAGTCCGTATTATCCAGGACCTCATAGACCTGACCGTTCTCCGTCAGCAGTTCCGTGTTCAGCAGATTAACCTTTATATTCTGAAATCGTTTTTCGTCCACAGGGTCATTGGTGCTGATTACCACAAACCACAATGTAAAAGCCAGCAGCAGGGACATAATCTTCAGCAGCCAGTGAGAGAAAAATATGGAACGAATTATGGAACCTATCTTCCCTTTCATGCTTCCTGTCTGCCCTTTCCTTTCTTTTTCCGCTTGCCCTTGCCTGCATCCCCCGTCAGATTGGTCAGTTCCATCAGCCGCTTTTTCAGACTCTCCCCGTTAAAGCCCCGTTCCAGCTGTCCTCCCGCCGCAATGCTGATGGTGCCGGTCTGCTCCGATACGATCACCGTCACCGAGTCCGTGACTTCAGAAATACCCACACCGGCCCTGTGTCTGGTACCCACTTCCTTGCTGATGGCCCCGTTGTCCGACTGGGGCAGATAACAGGTGGCCGATGTGATCCGATTGCCTCGGACAATGACGGCACCATCATGCAAAGGTGTGTTGTGTTCAAAAATATTAATTAACAGCTGGCTTGTAACCAAGCCGTCCACATCGATCCCGGTTCTCTCGTACTCCGCCAGAGACTCCTTCTGCTCGATTACGATCAATGCCCCTGTTTTTACCTTGCTCATTTCCACACAGGCCCGGGTGATCTCGCCTATGGTCTTTTCTGTAAAAGTATTATCCTTACTCCTGCCGTTGTCGAAAGGCAGCGCATTGGCAATCAGATTCTTGTTGCCCAGTTCCTCCAGCGCCTTGCGCAGTTCCGGCTGCAATACCACAATCATGGCCGTCACGGCAAAACCGAACACATTCTGTCCCAGCCACAATATGGTATTCATCTTAAAGTATGAGGCCACTACCCAGAAAAACAGGATCACAAGCAGACCCTTGAGCAAAGTCCAGGCCCTGGTCTTTTGGATCCACAGCATGATATGGTAGAGGAGAAACGCAATAATCAATATTTCCAGAATATCGCCAACCTCAATGCTGGGCACATACCTTCTTAAGTTTGCAATAATCTCACTAACCGTCACCATGCCTGCCTATCCTATGCCTTAGATGCTTCCCTATATTTCCTCGTAGTCTCCAGCCGTCTCGCTCTCTGTCTCCCCGCTGATAGTAACACTCCTGCCGCCGGCGCGGGCCTGAGAAGTCCTGGCATGACCGTCCCTGGTGCCGGTGCGTTCCGTCACCACGCTCCTGTTGACCCTTCTGGGAGCGATAGTCATATCCTCATCCTCGTCCTCCTCCACCGGACGCACCGGGCGCCGCTGGGTATTGATACGCTTCACCGTCTTTGAAGCAGCGGGCATATTCATCTTGGGGACGGCCTTCACATAATAGTAATACTCATCATCCTCATACTGTACCTTTTCGGTCCGGCTGTAATCCACACAGAAGCGGAAAAACTCCAGCACTTTCGCGATAAACAGCGCAAGAATGCTCCCCAGCACGGCCATTCCCAGAGAAAGCTGTGTGTCATAGACCAGATCTCCCACCAGAAGTACTACCAAATCTATTATTACGCCGGCAACCATGGCAATAGACCAGGAATAGTCGATGGACATGCGCCTTATAAGATATACCACCACAATAGTGATGACGAAGGCCGCTATCATCACCAGCATGGCACGGTTGCCCAACACACTGTCAATGACCATCCGCAGCTTGGCCGTAGCCTCGTCCGATCCCATGCTGCTGATAATGGTGGCATTGTCCGAGATGTTTGTCAACATATAGTACACCACGGTCCCGCAGGCTACTGAAATTGCCGCCAGAGGAGTGGCAAGAAGCCCCACCGCTACCGGGATCACATAGGGGATCTTCAGCGCCAGCAGCAGTACCGTAAAGATAAGGATCACCGAATCCTTGGAACCCAGCCGGAAAAACAGTAAAAACATGATCAGATAGATGGCCAGCGCCGCCACAGCCACTTCCAGGGACAATTCGTACAAATGCATCAGACTGAAAGCGGCAGAGAACAATATGATGCAGCCGTTGGGCAGAAAGGAGCAGAGCAGGGAGACAATCAGAACCAATCCCAGATTATCCAGCTTGCCCATATACCCCAGTTCGCCGTTGACCATACAGATGGCCAGATAGGCCAGCATAAACTTTAATACCGGCAATAGGATGAACTCATTCCTGCTGTAAAGCAGTTTCAACTTTTCCCTGATTTCCAACAAATTACTCATGTTAATTCCTCATATCCATATATTTTTATCCCCATGGGCCGCAGAGCGCCTCATGGGGTTCACTGGCGGTACAGGCTGTCCAGCTTTTTCAGATTATGGTAGTACAGCTTTAGACTCTTCTTGGCACGGGCATAGCGGTACGCGCAGATGGCATAGGTGACAACGCAGTATCCAATCACGAAAACCGCATACCAAATGACGATGCTCTTTGCAAAGGCAAAAAGATCCATCTTGTAAATATCCGCGATCAAAGTCTCAAAATCATACAACACATACAGCCCGAATCCCAGCAGATAGGCAATTGTGCTGCAGAAAAAGGCACGCAAAAGCTGCAGGGAAATGTAGTCTCCCCTGAAATACCGCCCCAGCGACATGCTCTTTTTCCCCTCCCCCTCTTCATAGGAGGCCATCTTGGTCATCAGGATCACTCGTTCTTCATTTAACATTGAAAGTTCGCCTCTCTTGGGTACCCCTTATTGCAGATAACGCATTTTAGACCCGCCATCCTCTTTCTTCCGGAAGGAATCGGGAGCCTTGGGGGCGTTAGTCTTCAATATGTCCTTAAATCCATTGCTTACGTTCGCCTTACACTTTTCACAATACTTCCCGCTGCGGATCGGCGCACCGCAGCCGTCACAACTCAGCATGATGGGGGAACCTTCCGTCAACTCCAGACGGTCCTCCCGCAGCCACTGCCGGATCTGGGAAGTATCCACATCGCAGGCAGATGCCACATCCTGAATATGTACACCGGGATTCTCCTGAATATATTTCTTTACCTCCTGGAACTTTTCTTCCAGTCTCTCCCTGCAGGCCGGGCAGTAACTCTGTCCCATAATGTAGTTGAATAACTTTTTGCAGCCCTTACACGCCCTGACATTCATTGCATTACCCTCCTATTTAAGTTCCGCATTTCCCCTACAAGCACACATCTCCCTTGATGCATATGCGCCCGCTGCGCGTCCACATATGCATCAGTGCGCTTTACGGGGAACTGCTGTTTTAAGTTCCGCATTTCCCCTACAAGCACACATCTCCCTTGATGCATATGCGCCCGCTGCGCGTCCACATATGCATCAGTGCGCTTTACGGGGAATTGCTGTTTTAAGTTCCGCATTTCCCCTACAACACATATGACACACTCTCTATACCCCCGCCCCTATGGCTAATGTTGCAAAATAGACCCGCTGGCAACCCCCGGACAGGAGCACGGCCGAAACCTGATCTATGGTACTGCCGGTGGTGAATATGTCATCTATCAGTATAATTGTCTTTAATTTTACACCATTTTGCGCAAGATTAAAAGCCTTTTTCAAATTATTTACTCTTTCTTCAGAATTAAGGGATTTCAAGGGTCTTGTATTTCTGTTTCGGACCACCAGTTTTGGGAATACGGGAATGTTCAGTTCCCTCCCCAGAGCCCGGGCCAGGAGCGCGGCCTGGTTGTAACCCCGGCGTCGTTCCTTGGCGGCGTACATGGGGACGGGAACCAGACCGCCGGGCTCCAGGGAGCGGATAAAGCCTCCCATTTGCTGCGCCATTTCCCTCGCGAAAAAACCGGCATACTCCCGGCGTCCTCCATACTTAAACCGATACAGCGCCGGAGCGATATCTCCGTACTCATACAGAGCCCTCCCGGCCGAAAACAAATGCTTTACCCGCCCACAGTCACCACAGTACTCCGCCTCCCGGTCCGAAAGCCTCTTGCCGCATTTGCAGCAAAGAGGACCCGACAGATAACGCACGCTGCGCCGGCAGGCAGGGCACATGCGTTGCACTCCCATTCCCACCAGTTCGTCGCAGACCGGGCATCTGGGAGGATACAGCAGGGCTCCCGCCGCCTCCAGCCAATGTTTCATTTTGATCTCACCCAAATATTCACCGCTTTCCCTGTCCCGGGCTTGTCCGGGGCAAAGCGCCCCGGATACTTGCATGCACTGCCCACGGACTATTCCTCTGTCTCCGCCACCTCCCGGATCCGCTGATCCAGAGAAGTGTAGCGCCGATTCTCACTCACATTGTCAATCATGCCCCGCACAGCCTGGCTGCTGCCCAGAATAGTCACACAGCTTCTGGCCCTGGTGACGCCGGTATATAAAAGGTTCCGGTTAAACAACATCCTGGGCCCGTTCAAAAGCGGCAGAATCACGGCGGGGTATTCGCTGCCCTGGGACTTGTGGATGGTGATGGCGTAAGAAAGTTCCAATTCCTCCAACAGGGAAAAAGGATAGGTCACACGCCTTCCCTCGTCAAACTCCACCACCAGTTCCGAACCGGCCTCACGAATCTCCAGGATGCGTCCCATGTCCCCATTGAACACGCCCATGCCTTTGTCCACCGGGATACCGTAACGGCTTACCACTTCCCACTCCAGCTGATAATTGTTGCGTATCTGCATGACTTTATCCCCTTCCCGATAGACAGTCTCGCCGGCCATATGTTCCCGCTTGCCTTCCTCAGGGGGATTTAAATACCGCTGCAGGATACCGTTGAGGACTTCCACTCCCAGGCTGCCTTTCCGCATGGGCGTCAGCACCTGAATATCATAGGGGGCCGCGTGTACATAGGGCGGCAATTTCTCCCGGATCAGCTGGATCATATGTTTATAGATCACATTCACATCGTTCCGCTCCAGCAGAAAGAAATCCCGGCTTTTGTTATCCAGAGCAATCTGTTCTCCCCGGTTGATATGGTGGGCATTGACTACGATGTCGCTCTCCCCGGCCTGCCGGAATATCTTCTGCAGCACCACCATGGGAAAAACCCCGGACTGCATGATATCCCTGAGCACCTGACCGGGTCCCACACTGGGCAGCTGATCCACATCTCCCACCAAGATCAGCCGGGTGCCGGGTGCCGTGGCCTTGAGCAGCGCCTGAAACAGGGGCAGGTCCACCATGGACATCTCGTCTATGATCACCACATCCGTCTCCAGAGGGTTTTCCTCATTCCTCTCAAAGCGGGCGCGGCGCTTATCCTCATCTGACAGGGCCCCGTTCAGTTCCAGCATCCGATGGATGGTGCGGGCCTCAAAACCGGTTGCCTCGGTCATGCGCTTGGCGGCCCGCCCCGTGGGGGCTGCCAGAAAGATATCATAGCCCTCCCGCTCAAAAAAGCGGATAATAGTATTGATGGTGGTAGTTTTCCCCGTTCCCGGTCCGCCGGAAAGCACGAAAAGGCCACTTTGAATGGCTTCCAGTACCGCGCGGTATTGCAATTCGTCCAGCCGGACGCCCACCTCCCCTGCAATGACCTTAAGTACCTCCCGCACATGCGCCTCCTCCTGGTGCATGGGAATATTCAGTTGATGAAGCATATGGGCGCAGTTCAGTTCCGCATAATAATAGCTGGCAGCATATACCAGGCCGCCCTTAATCACCAGTTTTTTGTCCATCACCAGGTTGTCAAGCTGCGGCCGGATATGCTCCTCCTCCACCCCCAGCAGCACCCTGGCGCGGCTGAGCAGCTGTTCCATGGGCAGATAGCAATGGCCCTCCCCCACAGATTGCTGCAATGTATAAAATACGCCGCTCCGAATACGGTACTCGGAGTCCGTATGAATGCCTGCTCTGGTGGCGATCTCGTCCGCAATCTTAAATCCGATGCCGTGGATGTCCTCCGCCAGACGATAGGGATTCTCCTTCATGATCCCGTAAAGGCCCGTGCCGTAGGTGTCATAGATCCGCAGGGCCAATGCGTTGGAGATACCATATTGCTGCAGATAGATCAACGCATCCCGCAGATCCCTCTTTTCCTCCATCTGCATGGCAATCTCACGGGCCTTATTTGGGCTGATACCCTTTATCTCAGCCAGACGTTCCGGCTCCTCCTCCATGACACGGAAAGTATCGTTTCCGAATTTTTTGACAATGCGGGCTGCCAGCGCTGCCCCAATGCCCTTGATGGCGCCGGAGCCCAGATACCGCTCCATACTCACCCGGTCCTTAGGGGCCGTGGTCTGGTAAAAAGCAATCTTAAATTGCCTGCCGTACATGGGATGTTCCGCATATTCTCCTTTTGCCTCTATGGTCTCTCCCTCCGACAGTCCCCGGCAGTTTCCTACACAGGTGACTGCTTCTTCCTCTCCCATCAGTTCCATAACAGTATAACCATTTTCCGGATTCTGATAAATGATATGTTCCACATATCCGCTGATTGTATCCATAATTCCCTCTGCCTTTGCCATATTAAAAAGGCTGCCTCTTTGCATCAGCAGCCTTTACTTCTATATCATATTTCTCTTCATCTGTTCGTAAAGCATCTGAGCCAGCCCCAGGCTGCTCTGCTGTGTAGTGTCCGCCGCCACCTGCTGGATCATCTGTTCCTTATAAAAATCCATCATACTGTTGCTGGAACCCGCCATACTCTCGGTGCTGTAGTTGGGAACCGTCTTCTGCATGGCCTTAAACATCTGCTCCAGAAAATAGGCTTCGAACTGTTTGCAGGCATCCATCAATTCCTCATCGCTGGCATTCTCATAACTCGTCTGAAGTTTTCCCTCCAATTTGGCGGCGGAGGCATTGTTCGCCGCCATGCCGGCCAGGCTGCTCATGCCTCCGGCATTCCACATACTCCCTATATCCATTGTCTAAGTCCTCCGTTTCCATTTGCGGAACATCTGTATGCCGCAAATCGCCCTGTCCGATCCCCCGCCCGCCTGCGCTGTGTCCAGTCAGCCATACCGCAGGTCATACAAAGGTTCACATGCTATCTTCTCAGGTTATTGGCCTGCTGCAGCATCTCATCGGATGCGGTAATGGCTTTGGAATTCATTTCATAGGCACGCTGTGCCACAATCATGTTCACCATTTCATCCACCACCTGCACGTTGGAGCCTTCCAGGTAATTCTGTAATACCTTGCTTTTCACCACAGCGGTGCTGGTAGCCTCGTTAATAGGCTGGCCGCTGGCTGCAGACTCGGAATAAAGGCTGTCGTCCAAGCGGTCTAATCCTGCGGGATTATTAAATTGCGTCAGGCCGATCTGGATGCCCAGCGGCTGAGGCACATTTCTTTCATCCGGATAGCATATATTTCCGTCGGAGGTGACCGTGATCCTGCTGACCACATAGTTGCTGTTCAGGACAATGGGCCTTCCCTGGGTATCCAGCACCGGCAGGCCGTCGGAGGTGGCCAGAATGTTGCTGCGATTTTCTCCCAGCGCCCAGTCAAAATTACCGTTGCGGGTATAGTATGTATTGCCGTCGGCGCCCTGCACAGCGAAAAATCCTTTTCCGTCTATGGCAAACGACGTGTCCTTTTCCGAGGAGAGCAGAGGTCCCTGCTTGCCGTACAAAGCCGTGATGGAAGCGTTGCGCACACCCAGTCCCACCTGCGCGCCGGTGGGTTTGGGGTTCCCGTCCGCCGTAGTGGTTCTCTGCTGCAGATTCTGGTACAAGAGAGACTTGAATTCGTTTACCTGCGTCTTATACCCTGTTGTGTTCACATTTGCCAGATTGTTGGCGATGGTGTCAATATTGACCTGCTGGGCAATCATGCCCGTTGCCGCTGTCCATAAACTCCGAACCATATCTTTTTCTCCTGTCCCTGCAGTTCTCCGAATCACCCTGCAGCCTTTCTAATTATATAAATACCAGTAAATACTTACTGAACCTTGCCCAGCTGGCTCACCGCGATCCCCAGACTCTCGTCATAGGTCTGCATAATCTTCTGATTGCTCTCATAAGCCCTGGTCACGGCGATCATATTGACCATCTCCGAAATCACGGACATATTGGACATCTCCAGCACGCCGGACTTCACCTCTGCGGAGCCCTCCATGGGAGTTGCTCCTTCCACCGGCTGGAAGAAAGTGTCGCCAAACTTCTCCAGATAATCGTAATCTTCGAAATCCGTCACCTGGATCCGGGCCACCTGCCTCCCGTCCTGAATGATGGAACCGGTGCTGTCTATGGCAGCATCCTTCAAGGTATCCAGCTGTATCCGGCGGTTCTGGGTATCCAGCACATACATGCCGTCATTGTTCACCAGATAACCTTCCTGGGTCAGGGTAAAATTGCCTGCCCGGGTATATTTGGTGGAAGTCTCTCCCTGGCTGTCGGTATATTCCAGCGCAAAGAAGCCGCTGCCCGCCAGGGCCAGATCATAGGTATTGTCGGTAATTCGAAAAGATCCCTGGGTGTAGTCCGTATAATTCTCACCGATCTTCACGCCCAGGCGGCTGTGACCGATGGGCTGCACCGTACCCAGACCCACGGAAGAGTCCTTGATCTTAACCGCCAGTACCTCACGGAAGGGCTGGCTGGTGGAACCTTCCTTTTTAAAGCCCACGGTGGATGCATTGGCCAGATTGTTGGTCAGTATATCCATACGGTTCTGTTCGTTGCGCAGCCCCGTGTGGGCCGTATATAATCCTCTCAGCATGTCTCTGTCTCCTTTTTGCCTTAGTCCTCACGATACCCTGCCAGGAATTCCACATATTTACCGGTGCCGATGGCCACCGCTGTCATGGGATCCTCCGCCGTCATGGTATTGATGCCGGTCTTAGCGGAAATCAAGTCTTCCAACCCCCGCAGCAGACTGCCGCCGCCGGTGAGCACAATGCCCCTGTCGGCAATATCCGCCGCCAACTCGGGCGGGGTTTTCTCCAGTACACTGTGTATGGTCTCCACGATCTGAGCCGTGGTCTCCCGCAGCGCCTCCTCGGTCTCCTCGGAGGACACTTTTACGGTCTTGGGCAAACCCGTCACCAGATTGCGCCCCCGGACATCCATAAAGTCAACTTCCGGCCTCTTAAACGCGGAACCGATCTTGATTTTTAAATCCTCCGCCGTGCGTTCGCCGATGAGCAGATTGTGTTTCTTACGCATATATCGGACAATGGCTTCATCGAAATCATCCCCGGCAATCTTAATGGAAGCGCTGACCACAGTGCCTCCCAGGGAAATCACCGCGATATCGGAAGTACCGCCGCCGATATCCACGATCATGTTGCCGCAGGGCTTGGATATGTCGATCCCTGCGCCGATGGCAGCCGCAATGGGCTCCTCTATGATGAACACCTCCCGGGCTCCTGCCTGGTAAGTGGCATCCTCAACCGCCTTTTTTTCCACTTCCGTCACGCCGCTGGGCACACAGACCGCGATGCGGGGCTTGCGGAAGGTCCTTTTACCCAGGGCTTTCTGGATAAAATACTTCATCATCTTCTCCGTGACGGTGTAATCCGAGATAACGCCCTGACGCAGCGGCCTGACCGCCACAATATTGCCGGGAGTGCGCCCCAGCATCAGCCGGGCGTCCTCGCCGATGGCCTTAATCTTATTGGTGTCTCTATCGAAAGCTACAACAGACGGCTCTTTCAGGACTACGCCTTTTCCTCTGATGTAAACCAAAATGCTGGCGGTACCCAAATCAATTCCAATATCAGTATACATATGCTGCTACCCCTTTCATGGTATCTATGATAATGTTTCCACATTTTCTGAAAATAGTCAACGGGCCCGCCGGGTCCGGAATCAATTCCTGCCGCGGACGCATAATGTCAACGTACATTATACATGAAAACACTTTTTTTTCAAAGGGGTTTCGCAAAATTTTAGAATTTTTTAAATGCGAAAAGAAAACGGTTCCTTCCGTTTCCTTTCCGCATCCATGCTTTCCATACATATATCGGCTGTTTCCGCCGCGACTTAACCCTTCTCCAGCATCTTTTTCACATAGATGCCCGTATAGGACCCGGCGGCCCGGGCAATCTCCTCCGGCGTACCCTGGGCGATTACCGTGCCGCCCCGGTCTCCGCCCTCCGGCCCCATGTCGATGATATAGTCCGCCGCCTTGATCACGTCCAGATTGTGCTCGATGACAATAACCGTATTTCCCCCGTCCGCCAGCTTGTGCAGAATCTCCACCAGCTTGTGCACATCCGCGAAATGCAGGCCGGTGGTAGGCTCGTCCAGAATATACACCGTCTTACCCGTGCTGCGCCTGGACAGTTCCGTAGCCAGCTTGATCCGCTGGGCTTCGCCGCCGGACAAGGTGGTGGAGGGCTGTCCCAGTTTCACATAAGACAGGCCCACATCATACAGAGTCTGTATCTTGTTCCGAATGGTGGGCACATTCTCGAAAAACGGCAGCGCCTCCTCCACGGTCATATCCAGCACATCGTAGATACTCTTGCCCTTGTATTTCACATCCAGGGTTTCCCGGTTATAACGTTTTCCGCCGCAGACTTCGCAGGGCACATATACATCCGGCAGAAAGTGCATCTCAATCTTGATGATGCCGTCACCGCTGCAGGCTTCACAGCGTCCGCCCTTCACATTGAAGCTGAATCTTCCCTTATTGTAACCTTTGGCCTTGGCATCCGGCGTGGAAGCAAACAGATCCCGGATCATGTCAAACACTCCGGTATAGGTGGCCGGGTTGGATCTGGGCGTGCGTCCGATGGGAGACTGGTCTATGTCGATCACTTTATCCAACTGCTCCATGCCCTCAATGCCCCTGTGTTTTCCCGGAATCACCCTGGCCCGGTTAAGATCCCGGGACAGATGTTTATTCAATACCTCGTTCACCAGAGAACTCTTGCCCGAACCGGAGACACCGGTGACACAGGTCATGATGCCCAGGGGAAAGGTCACATCCACATTCTTCAGATTGTTTTCCGTAGCGCCCAGCACTTTAATATAGCCTGTGGGTTTACGCCGGTTCACGGGTACGGGGATAAATTTCCTGCCGCTCAGGTACTGGCCTGTGACGGACTCCTCCACCTGCATGATCTCCCGGGCATTCCCCACTGCCACCACCTCTCCGCCATGGGAGCCCGCCCCGGGGCCGATGTCTACGATATAGTCTGCCGCCAGCATGGTATCCTCGTCATGTTCCACCACCACCAGCGTGTTGCCCAGATCCCTGAGATGTTTCAGAGTGGCCAGCAGTTTGTCGTTGTCCCGCTGGTGCAGGCCGATGCTGGGCTCGTCCAGGATATAGCACACCCCCACCAAGCCGGAGCCGATCTGGGTAGCCAGGCGGATCCGCTGCGCCTCGCCGCCGGAAAGTGTGGCGGTACCTCTGGCCAGAGACAGGTAATCCAGTCCCACATCCAGCAGGAATTTCACTCTGGCCCGAATCTCCTTTAGAAGCTGCTTTCCGATCATCTCCTGTTGAGGCGTAAGATTCAGTCCCATCACAAAATCATAGAGCTTTACAATGGACATGGCGGTGACTTCATAAATATTCTTATCCCCCACGGTAACCGCCAGAGATTCCTGCTTCAGACGCATGCCCTTACATTCCTTGCAGGGCGTGACCCGCATAAAGGTCTCATATTCGGCCTTGGAGGATTCGGAACCCGTCTCCTGATAACGGCGCTCCACATTGCGCACCAGCCCTTCGAAAGCCACGGGATACTCTCCCTTCCCTCTCTGTCCTTCATAATATACGGTAACTTCCCTGCCCCCGGTCCCGTTCACCAACACGTCCCTGACCGCATCGGGATACTCCTCGAAGGGAGTGTCCAGGTCAAAATGATATTCCTTGCACAGGGCCTGCAGAAGCGCATTGGTAAAACTTCCCTTGGAATTGCAGGACTGCCAGCCCAGCACCACGATGGCGCCCTGATTGATGGAAAGTTTCTGGTTGGGAACCATCAGTTCCATGTCAAATTCCATCTTATACCCCAGGCCGAAGCACACCGGGCAGGCTCCGAAGGGATTGTTGAAGGAAAAGCTGCGGGGTTCCACCTCACTGATGCTGATACCACAGTCCGGGCAGGAAAAACTCTGGGAGAAATTCAGCATCTTTCCGTCAATCACGTCTACTTCCAGAAGTCCTTCTGCCAGTTCCAGCACATTCTCAATGGAATCCGCCAGACGCTTCTGAATCCCCTCCTTCACCACCAGGCGATCCACCACGATCTCTATATTGTGCTTGATGTTTTTCTCCAGAGGAATATCCTCAGACAATTCATACAGGTTGCCGTCCACCCTTACCCGGACATAGCCGCTCTTCTTCGCCCGGTCAAACACCTTCTCATGCAGACCCTTCCGTCCTCTGACCACCGGCGCCAGCAGTTGGATTCTGGCGCCTTCTCCCAATTCCATAATCTGATCCACCATCTGGTCCACCGTCTGCCTGGCAATGACCCTGCCGCACTTGGGGCAATGAGGAATGCCGATACGGGCGTACAGCAGGCGGAAGTAGTCGTAGATCTCCGTCACCGTGCCCACCGTGGAACGGGGATTGCGGTTGGTGGACTTCTGGTCTATGGAGATGGCCGGGGACAGCCCGTCGATCCGCTCCACATTAGGCTTCTCCATCTGCCCCAGGAACTGCCTGGCGTAAGAAGAAAGGGATTCCATATACCGGCGCTGTCCCTCGGCATAGATGGTGTCAAACGCCAGGGAGGATTTGCCGGATCCCGACATACCCGTCAGGACTACGAACTCGTTCCGGGGTATATCCACATCAATGTTCTTGAGATTGTGCTCGCAGGCTCCTCTTATCTTGATGTACTCCTTCCTGGGGAGCATCTTCTTTGTTTCTTCCATGTTACATACCTCGCTTGTCTTTATATATAGTCCACAGTTTATCACTATGTGGATGCAGGGATCCGTCGGCTTTACGCCTCGATCTCCCGCAGTTTCTCTTTCAATTCCAGCATCTTGTCCCGCAGCTGGGCCGCCGCCTCAAAGTTCAGGTCCGCCGCCGCCTTCTGCATCTTCTTCTGGATATCGGCGATCAGTTTCTCCAGTTCCTTGCGGCTCATGGATTCGGGATCTTTCTCAAAGCGCATCTCCTCCCGGGCAATTTCCCTGGAAATGCTGATCAACTCCCGCACGGCCTTCTTAATGGTCTGGGGCGTGATGCCGTGTTTCTGATTGTAGGCGCTCTGAATGGCCCGGCGGCGGTTGGTCTCATCAATGGCAGCCCGCATAGAATCGGTGATCACATCCGCATACATAATCACATGGCCATCCGCGTTACGGGCTGCCCGGCCAATGGTCTGGATCAGGGAAGTACTGCTCCGCAGAAATCCTTCTTTATCCGCATCCAGTATGGCCACCAGCGTAATCTCCGGGATATCCAGACCCTCCCGCAGCAAATTGATACCCACCAACACGTCAAATACATCCAGCCGCATGTCCCGGATAATCTCCGCCCGCTCCAAAGTATCTATATCCGAGTGGAGATATTTCACACGGATACCCACTTCTTTCATATAATCGGTAAGATCCTCGGCCATACGCTTGGTCAGGGTGGTGATCAGCGCCTTATTGTGCTTCTCCACCTCCCTGTTGATCTCCCCGATCAGGTCGTCCACCTGGCCCTCCACCGGGCGCACATCCACCTGGGGGTCCAGCAGGCCCGTGGGCCGTATGATCTGTTCCGCCCGCAGCAGTTCGTGTTCCTCCTCATATTTTGCCGGAGTGGCGGAAACAAAGAGGATCTGGTCAATATGGGCCTCAAACTCCGAGAAGTTCAGCGGCCGGTTGTCCAACGCCGATGGCAGCCGGAATCCATAGTCCACCAGCGTGGTCTTACGAGACCGGTCCCCGGCATACATGGCCCCGATCTGCGGAATGGTCATATGGGACTCGTCTATGATAATCAGGTAATCGTCCCCGAAATAATCCATCAGGCACTTGGGAGGTTCCCCGGGTTTCGAGCCGCTCAGATGTCTGGAATAGTTCTCTATGCCAGAGCAGAAACCCGCCTCCCGCAGCATCTCCACATCAAAATTAGTGCGCTCCGCGATCCGCTGAGCCTCAATCAGCTTGTCCTCCCCCTTGAAAAAGCGTACCTGCTCCTCCAGTTCGATCTCAATGTTGTCGCAGGCCCGCTTAATCTTCTCTGCCGCCACCACATAATGGGAGGCCGGGAAGATGGCGATATGGTTGAGCACTGCATGCACCTTGCCCGTCAGGGGCTCCACCTCGGCGATCCGGTCAATCTCGTCCCCGAAAAATTCCACCCGGATCAGATAGTCTCCGCCCTGGGCCGGGTAGATCTCCACCACATCTCCATGCACCCGGAAAGTACCCCTTTGCAGATCCATATCATTGCGGTCATACTGGATGTCCACCAGTTCCCGCAGCACCTGATCCCGGTCCTTGACCATACCCGGCCGCAGGGACACGATCATCTCCTGGTAATCGTCCGGACTGCCCAGACCGTAGATACAGGACACGCTGGCCACCACAATCACGTCCCGGCGTTCGGACAGAGAGGCTGTGGCGGACAACCGCAACTTATCGATCTCATCGTTGACAGAGGAATCCTTGGCAATATATGTGTCCGAGGATGGCACATAGGCCTCCGGCTGGTAATAGTCATAATAGGACACAAAATACTCCACTGCATTTTCCGGGAAAAATTCCTTGAACTCGCCGTAGAGCTGTCCCGCCAGGGTTTTGTTGTGGGCAATGATCAGAGTGGGCTTGTTCAGCGCCGCGATCACATTGGCCATGGTAAAAGTCTTACCGGAACCGGTGACCCCCAGCAGAGTCTCGCACTGATTGCCCTGCCGGAATCCTTCAACCAGGGCTTCAATGGCCTGGGGCTGATCGCCGGTGGGCTGATATGAAGCATGTAATTTAAACTCTGGCATAGATAACCTCTCTTTCACGAAATTGTATGATTATTATTATCCATAAAACGTGAACAGCAACCACAACGTGCACATCTGCATCTGAAATGAACGCAAATGAGACCATGAATCCGCTACACATGTGTAGCGAATTCATATCAAAAACTCACCAATCCATTTCCTGTGCAATCCTGGTCCTCTCATCTTCAACAAGAAGAACTAATTCTTCCAGCGCCGCAGTCACGATCACCAAAGTAAAAGTCCCGGCAAAGTTTCCGCCATAAAAATATTCTCATATAGTTTTCCACAAACTCTGCCATGGCACACATTCCGTCCGCAAAAATTTGTGATCTGACATTTATACATTCTATCACATCATGCCGAGTTTGTACAGATGTATTTAGAACATTCGTTCTATCAACACTTAAGCCAGGGGATGAAAACGGCGGCTATGCGATATGGGCATAGCCGCCATGGATATGGCAGTTAGGAAATCTGTTTCCGCGACAGGGCGGACTTATCTATTCTATCATTTCCGACAGTACTTCCCGGGCCTTCTCCAGCTGATTGTCAAAGCCGCTGCCATAGTAAGCCTCCCCGTCAAAGGGGCAGGCCACATCCGGCTCGATGCCCACGCCGTGAATATTGCGGCCCTTGGGCGTGAAATAGCTGCTGATGGTGATCTTGATGGCGGAGCCGTCCCGCAGGGTCAGCATCTGCTGCACAATCCCCTTGCCAAAGGTAGTGGTCCCTACCAGCGTTCCCTTGCCGTAGTCCTGTATGGCGCCGGATAGAAGTTCCGAGGCGCTGGCGCTGTTGCCGTCCACCAGCACCACCAGCGGCAGTTCAAATTCATTGCTGCCGTCGCAGGTATATTCCTCACGCTTGCCGTATTTATCCTCGGTGTACACCACCAGACCCTTGGGCAGTAGCATTCTGGCAATATCCACCACCGCATTGACGCTTCCTCCCGGGTTGCCCCGCAGATCCAGCACCAGTCCCTTCATGCCGCTGCCCCGGGAAGCATCCAGAGCCGTCCTGAACTGCCCCGGCGTCACATCGTCAAACTCGATGATTCGAATATAGGCCATGCCGTCTCCCAGCATCTTCTGCTCCACCGTGGGAATCTCCACCTGCCTGCGCTGTACTTCCACATCCAGATATTCCCCTTTCCGATAGAGGGTAATATTCACAGTGGTGCCTTCCTCTCCTTTGATCAGGCTCACCACTTTATCCAGATCCATACCATAAGTGGAAACCCCGTCTACCTCGTAGATAATATCGTCGGGGCGCATGCCCACCTCCTCCGCAGGAGAACCCGGGATGGGACTGTTGATCTTGGGATAGTTGCGTTCCACATCCTGGGCTACATAGGCGCCGATGCCGTAATACGCACCGGTGGCCTGCTCCATGAATGTCTCAAAGTCATCGGCGGTAAAATAATTGGTGTAAGGATCCCCCACCGCCTCCATCAGTCCCTGGTAGATTCCCTCCTCCAGGTCTTCGCGGGTCACATCATCCTTGTAATAATAGTTCTCGATCATGTACACCAGCCTGTCGATCTTATCCGCCACCGTCTCACTCAGGCTGCCATCCTGTCCGGCGCCGCCCGCATTGACCTGCTGGCTCTCCTGGCGTGCGTTCTCCACCGTCTGCTGGATCTGGAATCCCAGATACGCCACACATACCACTAACAACGTGGTGAAAATGCCTACCACCAGTCCGGCTGCAAATTGTCCCGTCCGACCGCCCTGGCGCTTATTCTGATGATCATATACTTCCATATTTTCCTCTTTCCTGCATTCCCAAAATCCTGTCCTGCATCATGCCCGTTATACTGACTGCAGTATGCTCATTCAGCATCCCGGCAGATTTGTCATCGGGCCGCACCAAACTCCGCTTCAATCCATGCCCGGCATACGATATCAGTCAATGTACACCGGTCTGGACTACAATCTTCCATACTTTAACATAAAATATACTTAAGGTGAGATATAATTCCAGGGAGAAACATATTCCCCGTTCAACCGCACGCTGAAATGGAGATGATTTCCGGTGGAGCGCCCAGTGGAACCCACCGCCGCTATGGTATTGCCTCTGGCTACCACATCGTCTTTCTTCACATACAATTTGGACGCATGCATGTAGATGGTATACAGCCCGCCGCCATGGTCAATCATCACATAATTCCCCATGGTGGAACTGTAATCCGCTGCCACCACAATCCCGTCATAGGCCGCGTAAATAGCTGTCCCCTTGGGAGATGCAAAATCCACGCCATTGTGAAATTGCTGCACAAAGAGAGTGGGATGCAGCCGCATGCCATAATCATCAGACACCCGGGTGTAGGAGGCCAGGGGAAACTTAAATGTGCCGCCGTCGTAGGTCAGCACCTTGCCGCTGCTGGCCAGGATCCGTTTCTTCTCGTCCTCCACCGCCTTTTCCAGAGCGGCAATCAACTCGTTCTGGGCCTTGATGTCCGCCTCGTATTCCTCAATGGACTGTTCTCCCGTGCTGATCCTCTGCTCGTAGGCGTTCAGTTCCCGCTCCTTCTGGTTCATCAACTCTTCCAGGGCCGCCTGCTCGGTTTCCACCCCCGCCTTGGCCTCGTCCAGAAAAGCCTTATCCTCCTCCAGGCGTGCCTTGCACAACTCCACATATTCTCTGGTCTGGATAAAAGACACCAGCATCTGATTGTCGTACTCAGCCACCTGCTCCATGTAAAAACTGCGATTAAGGAAATCCGCAAAGCTGGAGGCTCCCATGATCATGTCCAGGAAATAGTTCTCGCCCCTCTCATAACTAAATCTTATGCGGCTTGACATCGCTTCATACTGCCCGGCCTCCACTTCCAATGCATTTTCAAGCTGCCTCTGGGCTTCCACGATATCCGCTTCCTTGTTGGCAATCTGTGTCTTCAGGTCCGCGATCTTCTGCTCGATCTGAGCCATGTTCTCATCCAGCTTTACCACATAGTTCTTCAGGTCCTTCTTCTCCTGCTCCAACTGCTGCACCAGTTTCCTGATGTCGGAAAGACCGTTTTTCAGTTGATCTCGTTCATTCTGCGCATTATCAATCTGATTCTCCATCTCCTGAATGGATTCCGATGTGATATTGGACAGATTGGTGGCGGATACCCGGGCCCCTCCCGCCGCGCACAGCAGCGTCGCCGCCAATACCAGGCCCCCTGTTATCTTCCATTTTTTCATGTCAATCCCCTTGCGCGGCACAGGCTGCCCCCGCCGTCGCCCTTATCCCCCGGCCCCTACACATGCAGGTGCTTTCTCACCGTGGAAATACTGCCCACAAAGCCGATGCCTACACCCACGCCCAGACAGACCGGAGTCAACACGCCAAAGATCGTCTCGGCAGGCAGAAAAATCAGCAGATGGCTCAGCATGGAAAATTTCTCCGTGGCGTAAACCAACACGCTGTCATAAGTGTAGTGCACCGCCCACAAGGGGATGGCTGCTCCGATCAGACCGATCAGCATGCCCTCCAGCACAAAGGGAGCGCGCACGAAAAAGTCCGTTGCGCCGATATATTTCATAATATTGATCTCTTCCTTGCGCACCGAAATACCGATGGTCACGGTGTTGCTGATCAGAAACACGGACACCGCCAGCAGTACCACAATGATGCCCAGGGACACATATCCGATCAGAAGGTTCACGCCGCTCAGGGTACTGGCCGTAAGGGCGGAATAGTTCACCAGGCGTACCCCTTCGATGGAGTACAGATAAGTCACCAGCGCGTCCTGCATGGACACATCGCTCAGGTACACCACATAATTCATACACCCGGCCAGGGGATTTTTAGGATAACCTGCGATAAACTCATCCACCCTGTCCCCGAAATAAATCTTCTGATAGTCCGCCCACGCGTCCTCCGCGGAAATATAAACCACCTCCGACACTTCCGTGCGGCCGCGGATCATGGTACCGATCTCCTCGATCCGGGTATCCGTGATATCATCCTCAAAAAAGACGGTGACACAGATATTCTCCTCCGCACCCCGGACCATATGCTGGAAATTGGCCACAATCGCATAGAAAACCCCAAACAGAAAGAGGCATGCCGCAATAGTGGCGATGGATGCCAGCGAGTACCATTTGTTGCGGAACAGGTTGCGGAAACCCTGCTGTATGGTATAAAAGAATGTGCTAATCTTCATCGTCTATATATGCCCCTTCCTCTTCATCGCTGATGATCACGCCCTTCTTCATGGTAACCACGCGCTTCTGCATGGCGTTGACGATCTCACGGTTATGGGTGACTACCACCACGGTGGTGCCGGACTCATTGATCTCCTCCAGCAGCTTCATGATGTCCCAGGAATTCTTGGGATCCAGATTGCCGGTGGGCTCGTCTGCCAGCAGGATGGAAGGACTGTTGATCAGTGCCCTGGCCAGGGCCACTCTCTGCTGCTCGCCTCCGGAGAGCTGTTTGGTCTTGGCCTTGTACTTGCCGGCCAGACCCACGGTGGCCAGGATGGCGGGGACATTCCGCCGGATCTCCCGTCCCGGGACCTCTATAATGCGTTGGGCAAAGGCCACATTCTCATAGACATTCCTGTCATTGAGCAGCCGAAAGTCCTGGAACACCACGCCCAGATTGCGGCGCAGCTTGGGGATCTCCCGCCTGCGGAGCTTCGCCATATCTTTTCCCATCACGCTGACCTGGCCGGAAGAAGCCACCAGTTCCCTCAGCAGCAGCTTAATCAGGGTGGACTTGCCGGAACCGCTGTCCCCCACGATGAATACAAACTCGCCTTTGTGTACCTTCAGGGAAATCCCGTTCAGCGCCGGTGAACCGGTGGAATAGGACTTGCTTACATTATCCAGGCAGATCACCCCGTTCTCTTCGATGAACTTGGCCTGCTGTTTCCTAATTGCTTCTTTTCTCCTCATCTGTTCCCCCTAAAACTCAAAGTTCTCCATATACTTCATATATTTTACCACCATCAGCGCAATCTTAAAAGTAATGGCATCCTCAAATACCCGCAGGTCCAGCCCGGTACTTTTCTGCAGCTTATCCAGACGGTATACCAAAGTATTGCGGTGAATGAAAAGCTGGCGGGAAGTCTCGGACACATTCAGGCTGTTCTCAAAGAACTTATATATGGTGGTCAGGGTCTCCTCGTCAAATTCATCCGGGCTTTTGCCCCCGAATATCTCCTTGATAAACATCTTGCAAAGGGGGATGGGCAGTTGGTAAATCAGTCTTCCGATGCCCAGCGCGCTGTAAGCAATCACATCCCTCTCGTCAAAGAAAATCCTGCCCACATCCAGAGCCATTTTGGCCTCCTTGTAGGAGCGGCTGACCTCTTTGATCTCTTTCACCACCGTGCCGTACGCAATATGTACTTCCCTGAGACCCTCTTTCTGCAGGGCGGAGCAAAGTCCTCTGGCCGCCCGGTCAATCTCCTTGCTGTTGTCGGACTCCGCCAAATCCTTGACCACGATTACATTGTTCTCGTCCACAGCGGTGATAAAATCCTTGCTGTTGCTGCCAAAATAAGACCTGGCCAGTTCCAGCGCGTTGTTGTCCTTGCCGTTCTCTGACTCCACGATCATTACCACCCGGCTCACATCCATCTGGATATGCAGCTTCTTGGCCCGGCTGTAGATATCCACCAGCAGCAGATTGTCCAGCAGCAAATTCTTGATAAAATTGTCCTTGTCAAACCGTTCCTTGTAGGCCACCAGCAGGTTCTGCACCTGGAAAGCGCTCAACTTTCCGATGGTATACACATCCTCACCGCCCCCCGCGATGACCAGCACATACTCCAGCTGTTGTTCGTCATATACTTTGAAAAACTGATACCCCTGAATCTCCTGAGAGTCCGCCGGAGACTTGGCGAATTCCACCACCGCCCTGCCGCTGCCCGACATATCGGCGGTATATGCCACCGGCTTACCGTCCACATCCATAACGCAGATATCAACCCTGGCGATCCCCTTCAGTCCGTCTATGGTGCTCTGCAAAATCTGATTTGATATCATATTTCCTACTCCTTTTCCTGTGTGAGGTACTTTCTGCTCCGTACATATAGATATTAGTAAAAATGCCGAAAATCCTATTTAATACAAATGTACAAAAAAATCGCAGAAAAAGCAATAGGTTTTTGTGAAAAATTAATGGATAATTAGTCACAAAAAAGGTGGCAGGCCTTTTTTCTATGCCCCACCACCCCTATAGTCGGAAAAAATTACCAATCCGTTACAAACGAATATCTATGCTGCCTCCCACTGCCGGATTCACACTGCGCTCCATTGCCGCGGCATCTACCATCTGAACCACGCCCGCGCCCAGCTCTTCACCCATGTCGATGGCTTTGCTCAGCATCTTGATTCCCACCTGGGACTGCACATCCATCATCGCCATATTCATTGACAGTCCTGCAATATCCATATCCATACCTCCTGCAAAAGGTTAATTTTCTGTCTGTCTTATGGTTTTATCTTAACACACTTATTTCGGTTTGCCAAGAGGCAATCAATCAATTTTTCAAATGGCAGAAGATCCCCGTGCCAACGGGAACGGTCTCCGGCCTCTCCCTCACTCCCGGTTCTCCGTCTTGATATACATCACCCCGTCCATGATCCGAATGGAATCCGCACCCGGAAAACTCTCCATCTCCCGGTAGCTTTCGCTATAATACATATCCTCCATGGCCTCCGGCGGCAGGATATTCAGGGTCGCTCCCAGGTAATTCTGGATAAAAGCCTGATAATTGGCCCCGGTGTACAGCAGGCTGTCTCCCCCCATGCCGATCATGCCCGCCGTCACATCTCCTGTCAGATCCGTGGGCGGAAAGGGTTCATCCCCCACCACGCCGATCATGGCGATGGGAATCCCCTGATAGTATCCCGGCGTCTGCTCGATCCGGTCCAGAAGCCGGATACAATAGGCATAGGTCTTTTCGTATTTTTTCTCCAGATTGGAATAGGCGATCTGGTCCATCACCCCATAATTGAATATCAGTACCAGGCCGCAGGCCAGCCCCAGCCAGGAGGCCCAGGGCATACGCCCGCTGTGCCTGCTGACCGCCGCCACCATGCAGATGGGCAGCAGCACCCAATGGTAGCGCATCAACAGATGGTAGGTAACATCCGGCGAAATCACCAGAATCAGATTCATGGCCACAGGCAGGCCCGCCAGGCTGAATGCCGCCAGGGCATAAAACCACAAACTTTTCCACCATTTTTTCTTTCCGCACAGGAAAAGCAGTACTGCCATAACACAGACTCCCAGCAGCAGCATGGCCCCCCAGGCAAAAAGATTGTTCATAAATATCTTCCCCTTGAGAGTAAAAGCAAAGAAGTCCCGGTACATATGGGAAATTGTTTCCAAAAGGCCTTCCCGGGGAGCGCTGCCCATGCCGCTGATCCCCTGATAGGAAGCCAGTTCCCTGCCCTGAATGCGCAGCAGCACCTGCAGGATCCCATAGTAGGAGGCCAATCCCAATCCTCCCATCCCCATATAGGAAAATCCTTTTTTAATTTTATTTTGTATGATATTCTCTGATGTCCCAATCATATAGAGGCCGTACAGGCAGAGCAGTACCGCAAAAGGCAAATAAGACTGGTAGATGCCCAGACTGCAGGCCAGGCACAGCGCCCCGGGCAGAAAGCCCAGGCGGTATTTTTTCGTGAGAAGCACCGCCAGCACCGCCAGCAGCACCGCCAGCATATAGCCGTCCATGGTGAATACATAGGCAAAAGTGGATGCCAGAGAGGGAAAAACTGCCAGCAGACCACCCACCAGCACCGCCGCCCAACCCTGCCGCACCTCCAGGAATTCCACCAGCAGCACGGCCGCTATGCCCAGGTATAACATGGCCAGCAGGCCGATGAGCCAGGGCAGCGTATAGTAGGAAGATATGCCGCAGGCCACGGTGAGAAACCACCTGCCGGAGGTGATCATATTCTGGTCAAAATACATGCTGGCCAACCCGTCGTGGTTGGGAATGTCCCGCAGCATAATGGGCATATGAATCAGCAGGCCCAGCAGAAAGGTACTGAAAAAAGCCAGCTTCCATTCCCTTCTGCAATGTCTCCGCAAGTTGTTCCATGTCTCCGTGGGATTTTTCATAGTTTATACTCCATGCCCGCTTCGGCGGACTAAATTTAATCTTTGAAAGTTCCCCGCCTGCCGCGGGGATATCTGTGCTATGGCCTTATTCCTCCAGATATGCCGCCAGGGTTTCCGCGATTTTCTGCCGGCCGTCGGGGTTGGGATGCATACCGTCGCTGGTGTACACACGCCAGTCCTGGGGTTCCTCATGGGGATAATAGCCGTGGTACAAATCCAGAAATTCCACGCCGCACTCCTGAGCCACTCTGCGCTGGGCCTCCACATAATCCTCCAGGAAACCTCCGCCAAAATCCCGGTTTTCACAGGTGCTGGTGACACTTCCGTCATCATCTATAAACCAACAATAGGTGGGACTTACAAAAACGATCCGCAGGGCCGGATAACTCTGCTGCAGAAAACGTATTCCCGTGCGCATGGCTCCCTCCATGGAAAAAGTATCCTCCGGTTCCCCGGGGCTGCAGATCGGACTGCCCGTAACATAATCGTTCATCCCATAGCTTACCACCAAGGTCCTCACCATGGAAAAGTCCACTCTGTCCAATTCGTCCACAATATCGCCGAAATGCATGGTAACATAGTCCTTGGTGCGTATGGTCTGCTGCGTCCCAAAGTCCAAGGCCGCCACTGCTTTGGCCAGTTGGGAAAAAGAGAGCCCGTCCCGGTAGTAAGCCTCCCGTCCCTCCCGGTTCTGGAGACTCATCGTGGTACCGCCAAAGTTCCCGTTAAACACAGACACATCCATCAGCCGGGCCGCCTGGGAAGGGATGGAGGTCTCATCCCGGTATTGCCCCAATATGCTGTCTCCCAGAAACAGCACTTCCGCCTGTAGATCCGCCTGCCGCTCCCGGCGCAGCGCAATAGGCAGCAGCACCAGCATCAGCAGGAGGCCGCAGATTCCATATACCAAGTTCTGTTTTCTTCTTTCTTTCCGTTTTTCTTCCTCCAAACCGTCCTCACTTCCCCGATTTTGTGATCCTGCCGCTTTCCGCGCTTCTGTTCCGGCAGGGTCTTGTATGTTCCGTCCCGCTCCCGGCGGCTTCCAGCAGCGCCTCCGCCAGCCGCCCCGCGCCCCGGCCATCTACCAATTCCCTGGCCCTGCGGGACATCCGTTGTCGCAGTTCCGAATCTGCCGCCGCACGCCGGACCATACTTCCTATATTTTCCAATGTTTCTGCCGGAGCCTGATGATATTTTCCCGCATACAGACCTGCTTCCCGTGCCCCTGCGTACTCCGCCAGCGCCTCCTGATTCTCCGCATAGGAAAAGCATACAAAGGGCACACCCAGCGCGCACAATTCATACACCGTGGTGCCCCCGGCTGTCACCGCCAGGTCACATCGCGACATCAGTTCCGCCATCCGGGTCACCTGCCGGTATACCGTCACCCCAGGGTGGGCTGCCGCATAGCTGTCCAGCCATGCCCCGTGGGGATTGTAGGGGCCGGACACCACATGAATGCGGCACATACCATCTCCTATTGTCTCCAAAATCTTTCCGGCTATGTTCTCCCGGTCCCCGCCGCCGGTGGTCACCAGCAATTCCTCCGCCTGCTGCCGGACCCGGCAGGCATGCCCGGTAAACTGGGAACGCAGGGGTACATAATCGGCTCCGATATACAGGCATGTGTCCAGTCCCGCCCGCCTGTAAATCTGCTGATAAAAGCCCCTGTCCGCAAAGGCATTGTAATTAATCACCCCGGCCACGGGCCAGGTATGTCCCGGCATATCTTCCAGCAGGTACACCCTGGCATGGGTTCCCAGGGCCCGCAGATATTCCTCCGTGACAAAATAACTGTCCACCAGAATCACCGTCCCCGGCCCAAGGTCCCGGGCCAGCCTCTCCAGCCGCGGCAGTTCCTGCAGCATATGACGATAATCCGTGCCCAGCACCCGGGCCTCATAGCCTTTCTCCCGGGCCAGCGCCCCGGATCTTTCGTCCGCGCACCAGAAAACCACATGCTCCGGGCCTCCCGCCTGCTCCGCGATGGTGAGGCAGCGCATCAGATGGCCCACACCGATATCCGCGTTCCCGTCCGCCCGGATCACAAGATACGCCTTATTCCCTGCCGTCATGATCTCCTCCCGCCCGGCTTCCAAGCTCAATCTCCCACCAAGTCCCAGGACATGGGGGTTCCCAGCCCGGCGTCCCGGGTGATCCTCCTGCCCAGAAGCTGTTCATAATACCTGGTGTGCAGCCCGTCCGCAGGTCTCACGGAACGAAGATTCTCCGGGGTAAATACCTCCCCTGCCTTCATATCCCGGGCCACAAACAGGGAACGGCTGTGCTCCCTCTCCCTGACCTGCTTGTCGGACAGATCATAAGACACTTTCCCCAGCGCCTTCTCCAGGATACGGATATTGTCAACCATCTCCCTGAACTCCTGGGGTTCCATGGAAAACGCGGCGTCCGGACCGCCGTCACTCCTGCGCAGAGTCATATGTTTTTCCACCATCCGGGCCCCCAGCGCCACGGCCCCGGTGGCCACCGCCGTGCCCATGGTGTGATCTGACAGTCCTGTCAGGCAGTCAAAAGCCTCCGCCATATGAGGGATTGTGCGCAGATTCACATCTTCGTAGGGAGTGGGATAGGCCGAACAGCATTTCAGCAATATTACCTGGTGGTTGCCTTCCTCCCGGCAGGTCTGCACCGCCAGTTCGATATCCGCCAGCCGGGCGATACCTGTGGCCAGGATCACCGGCTTGCCCAGCCGGGCCACCTTGCGGATCAGAGGGATGTCCGTAATCTCAAAAGACGCGATCTTGTAGGCAGGCACATCCATCTCCTCCAGAAAATCCACACTGGAAAAATCAAAGGGGGAAGAGAAGAGCACCAGTCCCATGTCCTCGGCGATCTCTTTCAGCCGGGGCTGCCACTCCCAGGGGGTGTAGGCCGTCTGGTACAGCCTGTGCAGCGTGATCCCGTCCCAGAGTGTTCCCTGGGTGATCTGAAAACAGGGCGCATCGCAGTCCAGCGTGATGGTATCCGCCGTGTAAGTCTGGATCTTGACCGCATCCGCCCCTGCCTCCCTGGCCGCCTTCAGAATCTCCACCGCCCTGTCAAAGTCCATATTATGGTTGCCCGACATCTCTGCCACGATAAAGGCGGGACAATCCGGGCCGATCCGCTTATCACCGATTTTGATTGTTTTCTCCATATTTTCCTCTTTCCGGCATACGGCACACAATCCTGCGGCATAATGCCCTTATAGTTCAGACCTCCTCAAAGGAGACATGCTCATATTTCTTCCCTTCCCGCGCCTGCTGCCAGCGCTCCCTGGTCATGTGCAGAAAAGTCACATCATAGCAGACATTGTTTTTACACACATGAGCCTTTTTCTCCTCCACCACCTGACAGCCGCATAAAAGATGCAGCTGGATCACTCCCCTGTTCAGAGAAAAGACATCGCTGACCAGCGCTTCCTTATGCAGGGTATCAAAGATATAATCGTACAGGCTCATCTCCAGAGCCAGCGCCGTCTTAAGGCTGCGCAGCTTCTTCTCCCCCATATAATAAGCCCAGCCCAGCACCCCGTCCTCCCGGGTAAGGCCGGTCAGATTGATAACCCCCGCCTCCCGGCCGTCCACCAGAATCATCCAGTAGCGCACATCCGGATTGCCTTGAATGGCCGCAAGCCATTCTTTTTGCCCCTCCAGGGTCAGCTGAGGGTCCGTGTTCATATACCGGGTGATCTCCGGATCCATACGCCAGTTCATTATGGTCTCCAGATCTTCTTCCCGGATTCCCCGCAAAGTTACGCTCATATCTGCCTCTTTTCCGTAAAACAACCGCCTTAAAGGGATACCCCCGCCGCGGCCAGAACATCCCCGGCCCCTCTCATCTCCATGGCCGCTTCCAAATCCACCCTGACGCCCAGACGGGACTCCAGTTCCCCTATGATCATAACCTGGGCCACGGAATCCCATTCCTCCAGTTCCTCCATCAGAGTATTTTCCGTCACCCGGCCCTCCGGCACCTGCAGGATCTCCTCAATCAGGCGCAAAATTTTCTCTTTCATATCCGTCCCTCTCTTTCCCCTCAATCCGGCCATGCCACATGGGCTGCCCTGGATGGGGCGTCCTTCAGGCAAAGACTGTATTCCTTCTCTCCGCCCTCCCCCCGGGAGACCTCCCGGTATCCCAGCCGATCATAAAGTTCCGCCACCGGCCGGTTCTTCCCGGTGGGCACATATCTGCCCCGCAGTTCGGTATAACCCGCCCTGAGAAGTTCCGCCTCCACATGGCCCAGCAGTGCGTCCTCCACCTGCTTCCCCATGACCCGGCAGCTCAGCACCCACTCTTCCACCATGGGTATCCCGCCTGCCAGGCTTACAATCAGTGCCGAAACGATGCCATAGTCCCCGAAACAGTCCTCCACCCTATAAAGATACACCTTTTTGGCAGGGTCCGCCGCCGTCTTTTGCATTTCTTCCAGGCTGTAACGCAGTGTGGTCAGATTAAACTGGTTCGTCTTATTCACCAGCTGCACCAGCCGTTCCATATGCGGCCCCGGGTCCAGAACCTGCGCCCGAATCTCAAGCCGGCGCAGAAACCGATCATAATCCCCCGTCTGTTCTTCCAGCCGGTTCCTCTGCTCATTCTCCGCATACTGCCTGGTTTTCTGCCGGTCTTCCTCCGTGAGCCTGGGTTTCTGAAAGTATTTCTCATAGAGTTCCGCCAGCGCGGGAGCCAGTTCCACAGGACTGTCAGGAAAGGGGGGAACCTCCACCTGGGGCAGCATCTGCTGCACCAAAGCCCGCTCCCCGGGGCTGTCGTCCCAGAACACCAGGGAGTCCAGCCCCAGATTCAGGCTGTGGGCGATCTCCCGGATGTTTTCATGCTTGGGCTGCCAGTTAATCCGCCGGATGGCAAAATCCTGCTCTCTCAATACCATATGGGGATGCTCCCGGATCACGGCCATGGCATCCTCCTCATTGTTCTTGGACACAATGCCCAGCACCACGCCTGCCTGCTCCATCAGCCGCAGCACTCTCTGGGCATTCTTGTAGGCCAGTCCCTGATGTTCCTCCGACAGTTCCAGGGGCGTATGCTCCCGCTCTCCCGCCAGGCCGCCCCAGAGCGTGTTGTCCAGATCCACCAGCAAGACCTTTTTGGGCGTTCTCTGCTCCAGTTCCGCCAGTCTGCCGATTTCCTCTGCCAGCCTCCTCTGGGCGAGATTGGTATGCAGAATCTTTCCCAGATACCAGGTCTTTAACGAAAAGCTGTTCTCCTCCCCCAGGCTGCCTATGATCCGTCGATAGGGGAAGACCCGCACATTTTCATGACGCTGTTCCAGCCTTTCCAGCCCCTCCAGCCACTGCCCCTCCAGCCGCTGCGCCAGGGAGACTTCGGGCAGCGCGCCCGTCTCCGGCCCCCAGAGCCAGGCATCGGACAGATAGTATATCTGCCCGGGGCGAATGCAGCCGTCTATCTGCGCAAACCACTCCCGCAGCCGGGACGCCGGCCCCTTTTCCACAGCCTGCTGCCGATCCGGGGCAGCCCCGCTTTCCGCAGTCCTCTCTCCCAACAGCCCCGGACTGTAGAGATCATGCCCCAGCAATTCCATCAGATCCATCAGCAGGAAAGTGATCTCCGGGGCAAAGACATGGTAAGAGGACTGCCCGTTCATCAGTATGCCCAGTTCGTTGCCATAGCCTTCCGCCTCATAGACCTGATGTTCCTTTTTCAACAGACGGATCATATAATTCATGTTCACATTTGACAACACCGCAATCTTCTTTCCCATGCTTTTCTCCCGTTTCAGCTGCGCGTCCGCCCTTCCATACAGCGGTACTTTATTTCGGCGATCTCCCAATCCGTCTGATTATCTATGTCCTGCACTTCCATCTCCGACACCACATAGGGCAGGATATTCCCCACCATCAGCTTCCCGTTCCTGCGGAACGCTTCGGTATAAAACAGATAGAACTGTCCCACATCATGGTAATGGGGCTCCAGGTCCTGGGACCTGCTGTCCAGATACTGGGGAGATTCAAATACCAGACGGTCCTCCCGTACCACCATGGCCCGCTGGGGAGGATAGGAAAAAGCCACCACAGGAATCAAAGTATCCGCCCCGCTGCCCTCCAGCCGTCCCAGGGCGTCTTTCAGCTTGGCCGCTGTCACAAAGGGAGCCGTGGGATAAATACAGCAGCCCAGGTCGTAGCACTCCCCCCGCTTTTCATATTCCTCCAGTACCTCCAGCAGCACATCATTGGTGGTGGCAAAGTCCCCCGCCGTTCTCTCGCTGCGGAAAAAAGGCACCTCCGCTCCATACTTCCTGGCCAGCTCCGCGATCTCCCTGTCATCCGTGGACACCATCACCGTGTCAAACAGCCCGGACGTTCTGGCTGCCTCTATGGAATAAGCCAATATAGGCTTCCCGCAGAACTCTTTAATGTTCTTCCGGGGGATCCGCTTGCTGCCTCCCCGGGCCGTGATAATCGCGATCTTACGCATGTCCTTTCCCTTCCTCCCCCTGGCGCCTGTTCTTTTTACACGCCCTATAATAGCCTGCTGCCAGTCCCGCGCAGGCGGCCAGGGATATCCCCTCCGCCAGCCTCCAATACCAGGGACTTACAAAGGCAGTCCGAACTGTCCCCTCATACCCCGGGGGTATCTCCACATGTACCATGTTGTTCTCTCCAGCATACACCCTCAGTTCCGCTCCCCCGTCCACATCATGGGCCCTGTACCCCTTATAGTACAGCAGGGGCAGATTCAGACTGCCGGTTCCGCCCGGATTCCTGCAGGACACATCCATCCGCAGAGGGCCCTGCTCATATCCTTCTATTTCCACATCTCCGCCGGCCACAGGCCCCCGGTAGAGAAGCCGGGCCGCGTCCGTCCCATAGGGAAGATATTCCTGCCCCGCGATATAACCGCTCCCCATGCCTTCGTCGTTATAAATCCTGACAAAGCCCGTATTGTGTACCATATGGTCCAGCATAAGCAGGCTGGTCAGCACCGTAAGCCCCGCCGTCAAGCCGCAAAAGCCGATCCTCCAGCCTCTGTGCTGTCTGCGGAAAGCCCAGCAGGCCAGTACCCCGGCCACCAACACCGCACCGATGCCCGCTATCATCAGCGTGCGCTCGGGAAATTGCAGACTGGAAACCAGCGTGGCCGTGACCCGGTGCAGGGACTGGATCCGATTCCAGGGGAAGGAAGACAGACTCATCCACATGGCCAGCACCGAAAATCCCAGGCCGATATCCCCCAGAATTACATATTTTTTTTCCGGTCCCTCCTGCTCTTTCAGAAATTTCCGGCCCAGAAACCGCAGATATCCCCACAGCAGCAGACAGGCCAGCAGAGCAAAGCCCACTCCCACAGGCATGGCCTGTACCATCCCGTCCTCCGCCGGGAAAACACTGGTTCCGGTAAAGGGGTACACCGAGAACAGATGAGCCGGATACAGCCCCCGCTCCTGAATGGTCCTGCCATAGGCATGATGAATCATAAAGTCCCCCGTAACCATGTAGTCCAGAAAAGGAACGATAAACCAGGCCGCTGCCAGTGCGCTGCACAGCGCCGCCTTGGCCAGGGCCAGAAAAGTCTCCCGCCGAAATACCTTTCTCCACAGCAGAATACACAGCAGAACGGTAAATCCTCCCACCAGTTCGCAGGTCAGCAAATGGGTCTGGATAATCCCCGCGAAACCCACCGCCAGCGGCACAAAGCACCACCTGTACGCCTTCGCCCTGTGATCTTCCGTAAATACCTGCCAGAAGCCATAGGCAATCAGGGGCAGAAACAAAAGACCCAGCGCCTCTCCCAGGGAGCCCCGCATATACAGCTTGTACAGCCTGTACAGAGACAGGGTGTAAAGCATGCTGCACAGCAGGCCGATGTAGGGATGCCCGAAGATTCTGCGAAAGCATCGGTAAGCCACCCAGGCCGTGGCCAGATTAACACCGAAAATATACAGCCGGTAGCTGGTGGTCACGGTAAAGCCCAGCATGCGCAGCAGCGCCGCCGGCAGCAGCAATGTCTGCCCGTAGAATACAGCATCCGCATATCCGTACCCCTGAAGCCACTCCGGGGCGATCCGCACGGGAAACTGTCCCGCCAGAATACCGTCCCTCAGCCCCTCTATGCGCATGAGATGATAGCCCACATCCCCACTGGAGAGGATATAGTCTGTCATCAGAGGCAAGGAAGCAAACAGGGCGATCAGTCCCAGGCTGAACACCACCGTCTTTTTCACCGGGTCAATCCCATACCGCCGGTCCCGGGCAAACCACAGCCAGACACCGTCGACCAGCAGGCAGGCCGTCACCGCCAGCGCCAGACGGATCCGCTGCAATCCGTTATTCTGCGCCAGGGTCAGGCCCTGTACCTCCAGGCTGCCTCCGTTGTGAACAGCCTGTACCTCCAGCCCGTCGGAATCCTGCAGCAGCCACATCATAAAGCCCGTTTCCTGCCGGCCGGAGTAAAGCACCTCCCCATTGGTAAGAAGACGCTTAAAGCCCTGGGCCGGGTCGATTACGCTGCACAGATTGACTGCGTCCACATCCGTCTCAAAGCGCAGCCGTACCTCATAGGTACCCGCCGGCAGGTTTATATTCCGGAAAACGCCTCCCTCCTGCTGCTCTGCCCCATATTCATATATCGCGTTTTTTCCGAAAAGCCCCATGACCGCCAGTACCAGCAGCAGCAGTTCCACCGCCGCCGCTGCCAGGAAGGGCTTTCCCATCAGATCCACAATACGCTTCAACCCGCTACCCCCGCAATCTTGCCCGAACAAACTTTTTCACGCCCCGCACCCACACTTTCAGCCCGTAATAGTAGAAAAACCGGGCGTCCGACCGCATCTGCAGCGCAATCATCCGCTGCTCTTCCGGGTCTGTGTACTGCCGGTAATAAGCATTCTCCTGAAAATCCGGGAAAGTTTCCCGCATACCCCTTCCCAATTCCCTCACAAAAGACAGCTTCCTGCGGGGACAGCCCAGCATGTAGGAAAACAGAGTCACTCCATAGTACAGTTCCGTGAACCGGTACTGGATTTCCGGGTAATACTGTTCCAAAAAGCCTCTTTCCCGGCACTGCTCCAGCATGAGCGCCGCCGCCTTCATCCGGTCCTGGCATTTCTCCTCGGACACATGATGCACCGTGGACGTCTGATGCTGGTAGTAGTAGTACAAAGGCTCCTCCACCCGCTCGAACCTTTTGAAATACAGAGACCACACCGGCCCTGCGCAGTTGTCCTCATAAAAAATTCCCTCCGGGAAATCCAGGTGGTTCTCCGTAATCACCTGGTGTCTGTAAATCTTAATCACCATACTGCCGGAGCGCATGATCAGCCGGCCATGTTTCTCCCGGTCCAGCACCCCGGTCTGCTCCGCAGAATTGTTCCGCACCACCCGTCCCACTTCAAAGGTGTGGGAATCCACCAGGCTGTAGTCGCAGCCCACCATGTCCGCGCCGGTCTCTTCCGCCCTGCGCAGCAGCTTCTCGTAATAGTCGGGGGTCACCCAGTCGTCGCTGTCGATAAAGCCCACCCACTCTCCTGCAGCCGCTTTCAGTCCCGTGTTTTTCGCTCCGCCCTGGCGCCTGTTCACTTGGTGGGTCAGCACCCGCAGTTTACCGGGATATTTTTCGGCATACTCCCGCAATATTTCCGGCGACTGGTCCGTGGAGGCATCGTCCACCGCCAGGATTTCATAATCCGATATGGTCTGGTTTACCAGGCTGTCCAGGCAGAATTGCAGCCGGCCCTCTGCCGCCATATTGTACACCGGCACAATCACGCTCAGTTTCACAGCAGTTCGCCTCCCCTCTCCACCAGCGCCCTGCCGTCCTGCACCCGGTATACCAGATCGCATTTCTCGATGGTCTGAAGCCTGTGGGCAATAATAATCAGGGTCTTTTTGCCCTGAAGCCGGTTGATGGAGTCCATGATGGCCGCCTCGGTGTCATTGTCCAGCGCCGAAGTGGCTTCGTCCAGAATCAGCACCTCCGGGTCATGATACAGCGCCCTGGCAATGCCGATGCGCTGCCGCTGCCCGCCGGACAGGCGGATGCCCCGCTCCCCGATGCTGGTCTCCAGCCCTTCGGGCAGGGACTTGATAAACTCGTCCAGCTGGGCCTCCCGCAGCGCTTCCCACAGCCGGTCCTCGTCAATCCGTTCCCGGGGCACGCCGAAGCACACATTCCGGCGGATGGTATCGTCCAGCATAAATATCATCTGGGGGATATATCCCACGTTCTTAAGCCAGGCCCGGTAATGTTCCATCACATCCACGCCGTCTGCCGTGATCCGCCCCTGCTGGGCCCGCAGCAGGCCCAGCAGAATATCCACCACCGTGCTCTTGCCCGCGCCGGAAGTTCCCACGATACCCACGCTCCGGCCCACGGGGATGGTCAGGTCCGCGTGGTCGAAGATCTTTTTCTCCGTGCCCGGGTAGGCATAGACGATTCCCCGTAAGTCAATGCGCTCCCGCACCGGCAGCTTTTCGTCCGTGTCCGTGGCATAACTCATATCCACGTTTTCGCCGCTGATCTCCTGCTGCAGATCGTCGCTCACCGCCATCAGGAAGGGCTCGCAGAACGCGATCTTGTTCATCTGGTTATTGATGCGGTTGACGCAGGGCAGCAGAGCGATGGCCGCCGCCGCGAAGGCCGTCAGGGTAGTCACCATGGCCGCGCTGCTCACCCCGTTTGTCATCATATAGATTACATAGCCGATCATGCAGGCCACACACACGGTCTCAATCAACAGCTTGGGAGTCTGGCTGTACAGATCGTTCTTCCTGGCCGCGCCCACATAGCCGTTGCCGTATTTCAGATACTCGTCCACAAAATATTGCTCCTTGCAGGCAATCTTGATCTCCTTGACCCCCTGCACCGTCTGGGAAATCCATTTCAGCAGGCCGCTGTAGCAGTCCTGATGCTGCCCCGCCACTTTCTGCAGCACCGGCTTCAGCACACATTTGATCAAGGCCAGCAGCAGAATCATCACCGTGGCCAGCAGAATGGTCATACCCGCGTCCTGTACCAGCAGAAAGGCCACCAGGAAAGCAAATACGATGCAGTCGGAGACCAGCTGCAGCAATGCCAGGATCAGAGCATACATATTGTTCACATTGGCCGTAATATTCCGCTGGATTACCGCTGTGTCCGCATTCAGATAGAATTCATAACTCCGGCGCAGATAGTTGCGCATCATGCGCTCGGAGGTGCGGAACTGGTTGGAATAGACAAAAGCCAGCGTGGCCCTCTGCTCAAAAAACAGAAACAGATTCTTGACCACATACACCAGCACCAGCCCCAGCATCACCAGCACCGAAAACCGCAGTTCCGACCCGCCTCCCAGCAGCAGATACGCCTGGTGGAGCAGGCCGGGCTTATGGAAGGCCTCACGGTCCATCACCGTCTGCACCACGGAGAGAATCATCCCCACTCCCAGGGTCTGCAGCCCCGCGCTGATCACCATCAGCACCACCAGGCCTCCCATGGCCCTCTTCTGGGTTTTATCCAGTAAAATATTCAGCTTCTTTAGAATACGTCCCATTTTTCTGCACTCTCATTCCATTTGATTCCGGCCGCTGCCTGTCGGGTAAGTCCCCCGGCCCGCCTGCTCAGATCTGCTCGTTCTGCCGATGTACCAGCGGGTCCTCATACCTGTCCATAAAATCCTCTCCCAGCCGCACCTTCTCGTCGGCGTATCCGATGGCCCCCACCTCTGTCAGCACAGCCACCACCTTTTTAAATCGGATGCCCGGGAAAAAGTTAAGCATCTCCATGGGCACGGTGGGGTCAAACTGAGGGTACTCTCCGAACAATGCCCGGTAGTCCAGTTCATCCCTGGGATGGGGCTTTAGGAAAATCTGTCCCTCCAGCTCAAACATGGCGATGATATCCCGGAAAATCCGCTCCCGGATCTCCAGGGTGCACAGAGGATCCGTCAGGATCAGGATCCTGTCCCTTCCCGGGGCCTCACCCTGCCGGTCCGTAAGCTGTGCCCGCAGGCGCTCCATGTCCCGCACGAAGGCCCGCAGAATAATATCCTTATCTTCCCGGGTCAGCCTCTCCACCAGTGCCTGACGGGGCTGCTCCACATATTTCCTGAAGGGATACTTCAGCAGGGAAATATCATTTACTTCCATATCTATACAGTATTTCCCATATCCGTTCTGAATAAAAATCAGATTGCAGCGCTGGGACAGGAAAGCCTTCAGACCAAAATGCCCCCGGTTGTCATACCGGGCCGCGTCATAGTTCTTGAGACAGTTCAGCCCGTCTTCCAGCGCATGGTAGGGGATCTTGTACACATTCAGGTAATAGCCGATGGGATCGGAGTCGCAGTACACATAGATCTGGCCGTACTCCCGAAAGTCCACCGGGAGGGTGGGGGCCAGAGCCCGGGCAAACTTCCGGGTGAATCTGACCCGGTTTACCAGATTTTTCACCAGATTCCCCGTGTCCTGGCGGTATTTTGCCAGTTCCGGGAAAGCGGTATCCCTCTTTTCCTCAAATTCCACCACAGCCTCAAACAGTCCGGTGGCCTCCACCCTCTCCTTAAGGCACTCAAAATCTATGGACAGGCTGCTGAGCACCAGCGTGGCCTGTCCCCGCTGCTCCACGGGGCGGTTCAGTTCCTTTAAAAATGTCACATATACATGGTAGTAAGTGTGACATACATAGATGCGTTCCTTCATAACCAGAAAGTCCTCGCTTATTTACATGCCGCGTTTCGGGATATTATAGCACATTTTGCCAGACAGGTCAAAGTAACATCGAATTTTCTTCCCGAAAATAATCCATTGAATAATCGCTGCCCATCCTCTATAATATAGGTCAAATATTGCGGGGTATCCGGCGAGGTGGATTATGAACATATTACATAAAATCGGAAACGGTGTTTACAAGGCGGGGCTTGCGGCAGTGCGGGGGCTCACCCTGATTCTCCTGGGAGTCCTCACCCTGTGCAGCCTTTTCTGGGGCTACTATGCGGAAGAGATGGTCACCCAGGCTTCCATCCCCCACCGGGAGCCTGTGCTTCTCCATCTGGCATGTATGGCCCTTCTGCTCCTGCTGCTGTTTCCGCTGCTGCGGCTGAGCCGTTCCGGAAACAGGCTCAAGTCTCTTCTCCTGGCTTTGGCCCTGGGGCTCACATGCTTCTGGGGACTGTTTCTGATCCTCTTCGGCAGAAGCCTTCCCACCGCCGATTCTGCCAGCGTGTACGCCATCGCCCAGTCGCTGGCATCGGGCCAGACGGGGGTGATCCACCCCACCGGCTCCTACTTGTCCTACTATCCCCAGCAGATCGGCCTGGTGGCTTTCTATGAAGGCATTATCCGTCTTTGGAACCTGCTGCCCGTCTCTTACGCGGCCTATCACATTCTTCAATGCGTCAATGTGGCCCTGGCCTGCGCCATTGTGTACTTCCAGTACAGAACCGTCTGTCTGCTGCCCGGGGGAGATGAGGCGGCCGTGGCCTATCTGTTTCTCTCCCTGCTGAATGCGCCCCTGGTGGTCTATACCTCCTTCGTATACGGGGAGATTCCTTCCTTTGCCTTTCTCAGCGGGGGAATCTATCTGCTGCTCCGCTTTTTTTACAGGCCCTCCCCCCACAGAAAAAGCCGCCTGGCGGTCATGGCCTGCAGCCTGCTGATGCTGACTGCGGCCGCAGCCCTGCGCAAGAATTCGCTGATTGTAATCATCGCCATTGTTCTCGTAATCCTCTGGGAATGGCTTCGCACCCACAGGCACCGGCTGCTGCTCTGGGCCGGCGGACTGGCCCTGTGCTGCGCCGTCGTCCTGCCGGCCATCCAGAAAGTGTACGAGTTCCGGGCGGGTAATACCCTGAGCACCGGCGTGCCCGCCCTCTCCTACATAGCCATGGGCATGCAGGAGTCCGACAGGGGGAGGGGCTGGTACAACGGCTTTAATTTTTACACCTATGAGGCCAGCAACATGGACAGCGCCGTCACCGCCCAAAAGAGCAAAGCCGCCATCAGGGCGTCTCTGGAAGCCTTTCGCGCCGATCCCGGCTACGCTCTGGATTTTTACGCGGACAAATTTCTCTCCCAGTGGACCGACGGCAGTTATTTTTGCAGACAGGCCACCCAGAACCACACCGATGGCCGGATCCGGATTGTGAAGAGCCTCTACGAAGGAGAACTCTCCCCCGCCTTCAACCACTTCTGCAATGTGTACCAGCTGCTGGTCTACGGCGGCGCCCTGATATGCCTTGCGGGAATGCGCAGGAGGGGAGAAGAACATCCCTCCCTGCTGCCCTATGTGGGCCTGGTGGCAGTGCTGGGAGGATTCCTGTTCCACATGGTATGGGAGGCCAACTCCCGCTATATCTTCCCCTATTTCCTGCTTCTGCTGCCCTATGCGGCCCGGGGATTGGGAATGGCCCGGAAAGCCTTCCGTCCCCGCAAAAATACCGGCCTATTGCCATAGTCCCGCAAATATGCTATGATTGGACCATTAAAAAGCCCTTATCCAGACAGGAAAGGACTGACGGAAAAGAGGTAATCCTATGGAAAAACCGGCAATATGCGGCGGCACGCCCGTCCGCTCCACGCCCCTTGCTTATGGGCATCAATACATTGACGACGAAGATATCCGTGCGGTAACGGAAACCCTGCAGAGTGAATGCCTGACCTGCGGCCCCCGCACCCGGGAACTGGAGAGCATGCTCTGCCGCATCACCGGGGCCAAATACTGCGTGGCCGTGAGCAATGGCACGGCGGCGCTGCATATCGCGGCGCTGGCGGCGGGAATCGGCCCCGGGGACGAAGTGATCACCAGCCCCATCACCTTTGCCGCCAGTGCCAACTGCGCCCTGTACTGCGGCGCTAAGCCGGTGTTCGCGGACATCCGTCCCGATACCTACAATATTGATCCCGCCTCCATCCGGGCGTGCATCACTCCCCGCACCAAGGCGGTGGTGGCCGTGGACTTCACGGGCCAGGCGGTGGAACTGGATGAGATCAGAGCCATCTGCCGGGAGCACCGCCTGACGCTGATTGAGGACGCCGCCCATTCCATCGGCACCCGCTATAAGGGACAGCCCATTGGCAGCCTGGCGGATATGACCACCTTCAGCTTCCACCCGGTAAAGACCGTGACTGCGGGAGAAGGAGGGGCTGTGACCACCGACAGCAGGGAGCTCTACGATAAACTGGTGCTGCTCCATGCCCACGGCATCACCCGGGACCGCAGCCAGATGGTCCATCCCACGGACGATCCCTGGTACAACGAGCAGGCCGCCTTCGGCTTCAATTACCGCATGACGGAGATCCAGGCTGCGCTGCTTCTCAGCCAGCTGAACAAGCTGGAGCGGTTCTCCCGGCGCCGCAAAGAGATTGTGGCCCGGTATGACGCCGCCTTCTCCCGCATTCCCCAGCTGCAGGTTCAGCGGGAAATCCCTGCCTCCGACACCACCCGCCATCTGTATATCCTGCGGCTGCGCAGTGAAATGCTGCGTTGTACCCGGCGGGAGTTCTTTGACGCCCTGGGGGCGGAGGGCATCCATTCCCAGGTGCATTATCTTCCTGTATACTGGCATTCCTACTACGAAAGCCTGGGCTACGAAAAGGGTCTGTGCCCCCAGGCAGAGCGCTACTACCGGGAAGCCATGAGCCTGCCTCTGTACTACTCCCTGACGGACCGGGATGTGGAGGACGTGATTCATATCGTGGAAAAACTCATCAATTACTACGCCAAATAACCTTCTCTCTTCCCTGAATCACAATACCACCGGCGGATCAGGCCTGAGCCGGATACGCCGGTGGTATTTACCGCGCCATAACATTCAATTTCTCACAGAGCTTCATTCCCAGAAAGAATCTCCCCTGTTCATTGGGATGAACGCCGTCCGCGGTCAATATTTTTTCATTCCGGGCATACGCCTCCATCTCCGCATACATATTGATTGATGGCAGATCATATTCCCGCGCCACCTGCAGGGCCGCTTCCACATACTCCTCCAGAAGAGCACCGTTCTCGCCGACAATTTCTGTGCCGCAGTTCTGAAAGGTAATGTATCCCGGCGTCAGGATCAGAATCTCCGCGTCAGGGTAGGAGGCCCTGAGTTGTTCCACAGCGGTTCTCATGGCCCCAAGATAGCTGGTCGTCATATATTTATCCTCGGCGCTAACAGTGTTTCCAAACAGATAATCATTGACGCCGTAATTGAGAATAAACACCAGCCGTCCGCTGTCAGTCTTCACCCCGGCAAACTCCTGTATTCCATCATAGGCCGCCTTTTCCTTTGGTATATTACCCACCTGTCCGCTGCACAGATTGGTTATTACATCCATTCCGGAAATATCCCCCATTCCCTGGGCCAGGCAAATTCCCCCATACCCACAGTTAATGCATCTTGCCTTGGTAAAATTCTCCACCACTCCGGGCACACCCGTGCTGTCCGTATAATTTCCAAACATACTGTCTCCCAGAAACACAAGGACCACATCCGACCGTTCCTTCACAAAAGGCGGATCCTGCCTCCATGCACCCAGGGTCTCCTCCAATTCCCTCAGTCGTTCTTTCCGATTATCCGCCGTCACTCTATAGCCCTGGTCACAGAAAATATGCAGAAACAGTCTGTGCGTAACACTGGCGTTGAGTACGCCCTCGCCCACATAATTCTGCTCATTGCAGATCAGCCACTCCTGATCTCCCACATAAAAGAGCAGCAGATTTTCAAGAGAAGTCAGCGCCTCCATGGCCCGCCCATATCCTGCGATACCCTGCTCTCGTCCCTCTTCCGTCATGGACTGCCATTCCCCATACGAAGGATATGCCAAAAGCATCTCCCATTCAATCTCTTCCTGTTCCTCCACAAATGCCGCAACCGATGCCTGCCAGTCCAGTTCCCTCTCCCAGAGCAGATGCCGCTCCAGCTTCATGGGGTCAATTCCCAGATAAATCCGCTGCGGCTGCGTATGGCATGCCAGCAGCTTTGAGAGCGCCCCCTGCAGTTCCAGAGCATTCTCAAAAACAAGATCAATCTTTAAAGTATCCACACCTCGATAGCTGTGAAAATCCTCCTCCTCAAAAGACTCAAGAGAATACATGGACAGAAATACCGCCTCATATCCCCCCTTTTCCCACATGTCCAGCCAGGATTGCAGTTCCTCCATTTTTGCCAGATATCGAAAGTGACGATAAGACTCCAGCGGACGGTGAGTCTGCATTTCCACAAAAGCTTCCCGCATCCTGTGTTCAACCCCAGGCAGCAGAATGCAAATCGTTGCTGTCACAAGCGATAACACCATCAGCCACATGACAACCAATAAAACATGGAGATTCACACCTTTCCATCCCATACGCATCTCCCCGTTCCCCTCAGGCCGGTTTACCGAGTTCGATAAACACAGACCCTTTTATCCTGTCCCACCTGTTCCATGCCCCGTTCCTCACACAATCTCTGCAGTCGGCCGCCCACCGGGATGGCCAGGTACAGGCTCTTAAGTTCCTCCAGATGTTCCTCCACATATTCCCGGTAACAGCAGCTCACCCCAAAGCCCTCCGGCAATGCGTACAGCACCTGCCAGTCCGTGAGCACGGTCTCCCCAGTGGGAGAATCTTCTAATATATCGTTAAAAGTCCAGATTACCACATTGTCAAAAGCAGGCGTGTCCTCTTCCTGCAGAATCAATTCCCTTTGAAACACCTGCTGCCAGTGGGACATCTGCTCCACCCGTTCCTGATTGGCAAAATAGATCTGATAGTCTCCGGGCTGATCTCCTCTGTACCAGAACAGGTAGACACAAAGGGCCCCGATCACCATAGCCTTTTTGTAGAAGCGGGTCTCCATCACAGCCACCGCCAGAATCCCCACAGCCATAAAGGTCAGCAGATGTTTGCTGCCCTCCTTCATTTTGTACATTAACAGCAGGGCTATCCACATACTGAAAAAGCAAAATGCAAGATACCCGTTGAGCATCGCCTGCTTTCTTCTTTTTTTCCGTAAATCCGCCACACACTGCCAGCACAGTACCGACAGCAGCGCAAGAAATATTGCAAAAAAAGCCCCTTCCGCCAGGCCGCTCTTAAGCCCCTGCAAAGTAAGGGCAAAAAATGTACGCCCCTCATAATAAATCTTAGCCAGAATTCCTCTGATACCTCCGAGGAAATGGCCCTGTAAAAAGGGATCCAGCCATTCGGTCTTAAACAGGGGCGTGAAATATTCCGCTCCCAGATAATGCTTAATCAACCCATAGCAGCCTGCCGTAACCCCCATCACCGCCAGAGAACCCGCCAGGCCCGCCCCCTTCTTTCTGCGGATCCACAGCCAGGCCGGCGCCAGCAGAAACAGGATCAGATAGGGGCGCATCAGCGTCATCAGGCTCCCCAGCAAAAACAACAGCGCCAGCTTACCGCCGGTCTCCCGGTTTGCCGTATTGACAAGGAGCCCCCAGTATACCGTCAACAGGCTGAAGCAAATGATCTCCGGCATCCCGCAGAGCATGTAGCGGGTATAGGGCATAAAACAGCAGAACAGAAGCGCCAGCAGCCCAAGCTGCTTCCAGGTGGGACGGACCAGGGCCACAAACAGCACCAGCGCCAGCGTCAGGAACAGAATGTTGCTGTAGACCGGAGCCATCAGGTTCCACCCAAAAATCAGGCCGTACAGCAGCCAGGGCCACACCAGCACCGGGCTCCAGGCGGCAAAGGACAGCTTCAGCGCATGGCTCTCGTTGAATCCGAAATACCCCTGTGGGTATCCGTGGGACAAGATCCCTTCCACCTGCTTATAATAAAACAACTCATCGTTCCACTCCGAAGCGGGCAGATAGACCCGGGACAGACTTCCTCCCTGGGCGGCGCAGGCCGCCACACAGCATAATATGGGAAGCAGAGCCATAAGCCCCGCCTTCAGCGTCAGAATCCGCCGATCCCGGTTCCACCGGGCCCACAGCCTTCCTGCAATGTTTTGTCTCCCTGACCTCTTTTCCATCTGCTTCCTCTCACTCATTCTCCGGGAGTGCCTGCGTCCCGGCGGGCTCCTCCCCGTTGACGCGTTCCCGCACCACATACTGGGGCGAATTGTTCAGGCTGATATAGATCCGGCCGATATATTCCCCGATCAATCCCAGCATAATCATGATCATGCCCCCGAAAAACACAATGGCTGCCATGGTGGAACTGAAACCCATGGGCACCTGGGGGTTCAGCAGGCGCTTGACGATGGTATAGAGCCCGTACAGAAAGCCCACTGCCGCGCTCAGGCAGCCCACACAGGTGGCTATACGCAGAGGTTTCACGGAAAACGCGGTAAAACCGTTGAACCACAGACCCAGCAGCTTCTTGATGGTATACCCGGAACCGCCCTCCTGCCGCTCCCGGTGATTCACCTCCACATTGGCAATGTTTTTGGTGGCCCGCAGTACCAGGCCGATGACATAGGGATAGGAATTCTCGTAGCGGATCATATCCTCCACCACGAACCTGCGCACGGCGAAATAGCTGGATATATACAGTTCCCTGGGTTTATCCAGCAGGATGCGGGTCATGATCTCATTTACCTTGCTGCCCAGGTTGCGGAACAGGGAGTGCTGTTTGTGGGCATAACTGGCATAAACCGCGTCATAGCCCTCTTCCAGTTTTCCCAGCAGCCTGCCCACTTCGTCCGCCGGGGTCTGTCCGTCATCGTCCAGACATACCACATAGTCCCCCACGGACTGCCTCAGCCCGGCCATCAGTGCCGCATGCTGACCGAAATTCCGGGAAAAATTAACCCCCCGGATCCGGCTGTCTCCCTCACAGAGCCTGCGAATCACTCCCCAGGTATCGTCCGGCGAGCAGTCGTTGACCAGGATGATCTCATAGTCATATCCGTTCAGCCCTGCCATTGTCTCCTGGATTTCCATTACCACATTCCCCAGCGTGCGCTCCGAGCGATAACAGGGGATTACAAAACTTACTCTCATTCTTCCGCCACCCATATCTTTTTATGATTCCTTCTTTTCCGGCATATCATGGATCCGCTCTCCCGGATTCCCGGGGTTGAGAATCCCCATCAGCACCATGTCCCTGTACTGCCCCTCAATACAGACATCCTCCCGCAGATATGCTTCTCTCTCAAAGCCTGCTTTTTCATAGCTGCGGATGGCCCGAGCATTGTCTGCAAAGACCCGCAGGAACAGCCTGTGCAGTCCCATCTCCCGGAAAGCATACCGAATCATCAGCCGGGCGGCCATGGTTCCGTAGCCCTTTCCCCTGGCTCCCTCGCCCCCGATGAAAATGCCGTACTCCGCCTTGCTATGCCGCCGGTCAATATCCCGCAGATAGACGGACCCCACCGGCCTGCCGCACACCGTCTCGCAGATCATCATCTGCACCACCCTGCCGGTTTCCACCATGTCGCGGATCCACTGACGATGGCTCTCCGGGGTGAATAATTCCTGATAAATAAAATTCCTGCGCACTGCCTCCTGGTTACGCCAGGATACAATCAGGTCCGTGTCCTCCCCGGTCATGGGCCGAAGGTAAATGGACATGGACGGATCCCCGTAATCTTTCATAGTCAATTTTCTCCCGTCTCATTTCGGGAATCCCCTCTCTTTCCCAGGGTTTTCCCAAGCCGTCCCAAGGCGCTGCCCAGGCCGGCCTGAAGGGCTGAGAGCCCCAGCGCCATATAAGGGATCAACAACACGATATAGGGCAGCACATATCTGGACTTTGCCTCCCACAGAATGCTGAACAGAAAGCCGCCGATCACCCCGATCAGCAGCAGACACTGCAGAATGTCTCTCTTTTGCACCAGCCCTATGACACAATACAGAATCACGCCCAGATACAGCACGGTCAGATACCGATTGGTGTAGTCCCGGTAATTCTGCTGCCATTCGCCATAGTACAGTTTCTCCACCATCCCCGTGGGGGGCTGTTCAAAAGTGGCAGTCATCACCAGACTGCAAAAGGTGGGTTCATTCCATTGTTCCTGGATCTTCTCTTTATAGAAGTCCCTGGCCATGGCCGGGTCCTCACGGAATTCCCCCAGCCGTTCCCGGATATAGGACAGGGCGATCTGATTGGCTTTCTCCTCATCACTGCCCGCCTCCCCCCGGAACACGGAATTGTTGTACCCGTTGTACACACCGGCTCCCCCGGTGGACCGCTGCATGCCCATGGCTACATACATGCTGGAAGGAATTCCCCCCTGGATCTGGATGCCGGAGCGCAGTTCATAACTCAGGCGCATGGCGCCTATGGCTCCCAGAGGCACCAGAATGGTCAGCGCGGCCACCGCCAGCAGCCGTAGGCTTCGCTGCCGCAGGCTGTAAATCAACATGGCGATACACACCGCGATCAATACCACCAGCACATTACTTCTGGCCAGCACCGCCACGCTCAGGGTCAGCAGAGACAAAAGCACACAGATGTTTTTCTTTCTGCGGCATCCCCGCACCAACAGCCAGATTCCCAACATGCTGAAGCCAATGGAAAGCAGTTCCCCATATACATAATTGGTATATAACCACAGAGGAAAAAACAGCAGATCGCCGATGATCACATACAGGGAAGCCCTGGCATCCCCAAACAGTTCCTCCACCAGGGCATAGGAACTCCATACGGTACACATAACCATCAGCACATTGATATACTGCAGCAGCCTGTAGCCCCCGCCGAAGGCCAAAAATATCTCATACAGGAAAGTGAGTCCGTACTGATGGGGGCACATATAGATATAGCCCGTCATATCCCGGAAATTTCCCGCCTTGAAATCCATGGCATCCAGATATACCTGCATCTGGTCCCATACCGGTGTGATATGGCAGACGGACACCCACAGGGTCAGGAGCAGGCCCATCCCCAGGGTGACGGCTATGGCGATTCGGCGCACCCTTTTTTTCCACAGGGCTTCCTCTCCCCGCAGCACCGCCCGCCGCAGCAGCCAGGCCCCCACTGTCACCCCCCCAAATACCAGCAGATTCCTGCCCGGGGAATCCGGCTCAATCAGGATGCTGTCCTCGCTGAGATTGGATGGATAGCCATGGGTATAACGGACAGCCCAGTACCCCAATATCAGGCTGATCAGCAGCACCATCCCATGTACCGCCTTGACGCATACTTTTTCTACTGTTTCCGGCATTTTTTTCATAAGTTCACACACAACCTCCAGACTTCTCCGCACCTGTGTCACTGCGCGCGCGCAGTCTCCAACTTATAGACTACGAATTCGGTCCCGCTTCCGCAGGCGATGGTTTCCTGTACCCCCAGTCTCACTTCCCCCAGCCGATGGCACAGATACGCCTCCAGCCAGGACATGTCGCGATCCCCGGCGGCCACCAGGCACACCTGCCCATGTCCCAGGGCCAGGGCCGCATCCGGGGCGCCATATTTCTCCAGGCGCTGCAGAGCCAGAGGGCTCCCGGTCAGCCAGCCTCCCAGCAGCATAATCTGCTCCGGGTCCCGTCCGTACAACTCTCCGGCGTAGGCCACTGCCGAGAACACATCCATCAAGTACAGCAGATCCTCCTGTCCCTCCAGGGCCTGTGCCAAAGTATTCCACTGCTCCTGCTTCTCCCGCTGCGTCTCCGCCATTTGGAGCGTTTGGGGCAGCTGTATCGCCGCAGCACCCCAGAGAAGCGCCAGCACCAGAACTGCCGTGGCCGCCGGCAGAAAACGCCTTATACCGCCCGGTACGGATTCCCGGCTTCCAATCCACTCCCGAAAAAGCATACCCAGAAGCAGACAGATTTCCAGGAGATAGAGGGAGACCCAGACCCGCTCCGGGAATCTCCCCCGGGCAATCAGGTAGACCCAGATCATACTGCGCCCCCCGGCCAGCGCCCCCAGCAGCAGCAGCCTGTCCCATCTCTTCCCCACGGCCAGCAGAAGCAGCAATACACCGCAGCATCCCGCCCAGACCAGGCTGTAGGGCCTGCCGTCATATCGGAGATGCCGGAGATAGGCCTCCACACACTGCCTGAGATATTCGTCCGTGACCACATCCCCCCGCAAGTCCTTGATCCGCCTTACCGTTCGATCCAGAACCCGGGCGTCTATCTCCTGATCCAGCAGGGTATCATAATGGGTCAGCACCTGGTACTGTTCCCGGGTAAGGCCCAGCAGTTCATAGCGTTCCTGATACCAGTCCGTAGACAAAAAGTCCGTATAATCATACAGTTTCGTGCGGCTGTCGTTATATTCCAGATAAGCCTGCCAGTCCCGGCTGCCATAGCCCATTCGGTGAATCCCCCAGAAAGCCAGGATCAAAATCCCCAGCCCCAGCAGGGACAGGGCTTCTTTTCTAAGCCGGACGCAGGCCCATGCCATGAGTCCCGGGGAATCGCCCTCTGTCTGCCTTTCCCTTCTCCGCCGCCTCATGGCTTCCAACAATCCGTCCAGTACCGCCACTCCCAAAAAGGGCATTGCCAGAAAGAATACCTGGCTCCTCACCAGATAGCAGAGGCCCAGCAGACAGACGGGCAGCGCCCGGCCTTTTTCCGTCTCCCATATGAGCAAAGCGCCCCCGGCCAATATGGCGGCCACTATGGTATAGTGCATATAGAGGTAATGGGGCAGCAGCAGCCCGGCAATAACCGCCAGACCCAGCAGTGCCAGTATCACACGCATCCACGGCTTTTCCCCCGTCTTATAACAGCCTCCCAGAATCCCGACTCCCGCCAACAGGATACAGCCCGCCAGAAATAAATCAAACCAGGGAATAAACAGGCCCAGTTTCTCCGTCAGGCCATACAGGGCTGACAACAGCGCCGACAACGGATATCCCATGTACACCGCATGTCCGTCCGGGGTTCCCGTGTAGGCTCCCGACAGGATGCTTCGCATGGCCACATCATCATTGAGGTAGTATACGGGGGCGGCCGCTTTGCCCGCCGCTGCCATGACCAGCAGCAGAAAAACTGCCAGACATCCCCCTATTTGCCATTTTTTCATCCACGGCCCTCCATGGTTCCTTTCCCTAAAGCCATCGGTCCCTGTTACTGACTGCCCCGGAATTGCCCTCCCAGCTTTAACTGTCTCTCGGAATAAATCTTGTTCAGGCGGTATTCGAAATCCCGGCGGTCCTTGGCGACCTGCACGTCCAGCACCATCCCCGAGAAAAAGGCCTGAATCGCGGCCATAACCAGAAAGCCGCATACAATCAGCGTAGGGAAACGGGGCACCAGCCCGGTCTCCAGAAATTCCAGAAAAATGGGCGCAAACAGGATGACGGCCGCAGCCACAAAGAGCAGGGCGATCATACCAAAACACTTCAGGGGCTTATAGTTTTTGTACAGCTGCATCATCTTTCGAATCACCCGCATGCCGTCCCGGAAGGTGTTGAGTTTGGAGACGCTGCCCTCGGGCCGGTCTCTGTATTCCACCACCACGTTTTCCACCTGCATATTATAGTTGACGGCATGGATGGTCATCTCCGTCTCAATCTCAAAACCCTTGGAAAAAACCGGGAAAGTCTTCACAAACTCGTAAGAGAAAGCCCTGTAGCCCGTCATGATGTCCTTGATGTCCGCCCGAAACAGACTGTTGATGCAGGTTCGCATAAGGCTGTTGCCAAAGTTGTGGAAAGGACGCTTGTTTTCCGTAAAGTAGGTAGAGGAAAGACGGTCTCCCACCACCATATCCGCATGCCGCTCCAGCACCCGGTCCACCATCTCTCTGGCGCATTCCAGCGGATAGGTGTCATCGCCGTCCACCATCAGATAACACTGGGCGTCAATCTCCCGAAACATACGCCGGATAACATTTCCCTTCCCCTGGGCATACTCCCGGCGTATAATCGCGCCGGCACTCCGGGCCAGTTCGGCAGTCCGATCAGTAGAGTTATTGTCATAAACATAGACTGCCGCCTCCGGCAGGGCCGCCCGCACGTCAGAGACTACTTTTTCTATGGTTTTCTCTTCGTTATAGCATGGTATCAGTACCGCGATTTTGTCCATGGGCCACACCGTTCCTCTTTCCATTATCTTACTTGATTATCTACTATCTGCGGAAATCTGTCAACCTTTTCAGCAAAGGCCCCGGTCTGAAACACTCCCGCGGAAAATCCCTTTACATAATGTATAAGCACGTCCCCGTAAACGCTGTCCTGATTCAGAGTGCTCCGGGGCTCCAGGCCGCAATCCCGCAGTATCTGCCGGATCTCCTCCCGGTCCTCGGCGCTTACACTGCTTTTATACAGTACCACCACTTCCTGCAGTTCGGACAGATCCTGCCGGCCTGCCAGTTCCGAGGGCTTGACCAGCAAAGTGCGGTCATAGGTCTGAAATTCCAGCAAATTGTCATAGAAACCGTATCCCTCATAGACACAGATGCAGGGAAGATCCCCATATTGCTCCGCCGTCTCCAGCTGCGTATCATAGCCTTTGTAAAGATATTCCCCATCATAGGTGAGAAAATCGGCACAGACCAGCAGCAGTACCACCCCTATCAGGGACTTCCGCCCCGGAGGGTTCAGGCGGAAGTACAGGGCTGTCAAAAGCCCTGCCACAGCCATGGCGGCAAAGGGAAATACCGGCATAATATAACGATCCACCATATAGGGGGACATTTTGGCAGCCAGCAGGAAATATCCCGCCGGGGGCAGAACCCATATCCACCAAAGATTTCTCCGGCTTTTATTATCCGTTCCATTGGGCTTTGCCGTCCCTCTGTCCCGGGGAGCAATTACCTCCCGGCCGTTCTTCGCCCCGGACCTGAGAACCGCAATTCCCAGAGCAGTCAAAAGCAGCACCAACACGGCCAGGCCCAGAGACCGCCGTCCAAAGGTCCGCTCTAACAGGATACCTCCGAAGGAGAGCAGCCTCTCTCCGTATCCGGCCAGCCCCCCCAGCAGATTGCCGATGGCTTCCACTCCCCTGCCGCTGGTGAGGATGTGCTTTACCCCAAAGGGATATAGTCCCACCCCCACCACGGCCGCAATCACCATACTTCGGATATAACAGAAGGCTTCCTTCCTCCGCCCCTCCCGATACAGGGCAGCCACCGTCACCAGCGCCAGCAGTATACAATAGAAAAGGAAGAAATATTGGGTCCAGAATCCCAGCGCCGTCACCAGGATCAACAGCTTGTTCTTTTTCGTAAAAGTCCCGTCCCGGTTTCCCAGCCATTTTTGCAGATGCAGATACAGGGACAGCACGCACAGAAGGGTCATCACGCCGTACATGCGGACGAACAGGGCGGTGGCAATGGCCCCGGAAGAGCAGCCGTACAGCAGCGCGGCCCAAAGCCCCCAGCACTCTCCGGCCTTTTCGTCCATAAATCCATGCCGGGCCAGAAGCCGGCCCAGAGCAAACATAAGGACACAGCAGCCCAGCACCGCCCCCAGATTAAAAATGCAGCCCATCCAGGGAGAAATTCTGTCCCGAAACAGGGAGGACATGGTATGGACCAGCATGAAATACAGAGGGGGATGGTTGTCGTCCTTCACATTGAAATACACCGACAGATAGTTAAAGCCGTCCCGCTCCCCCACCGTTATATATTCATGGAACTGCTTCCGGGTAATCCACACCGGCTCCTCATACACATCGGCCTGATAACTGAGCAGCTTGCTGTTCCCACGGTTTTGCAGCACATCCGCCACCGTGTCCTTCAGATTCCCCAGAGTTTCCCCCAGACTGTCCCCATAGATCTCCTGCTGCATGAATTTCGCCAGACGCCCCACCGGCTGGGTGGGTACAATCCAGGGATTGTACTCCGCGTTTCCCAGTTCATAGGTGAGCAGTTCATCCATGTGATAGCCCTGCTTTTGCCCGATATAAAAACACTGTACCAGCAGCACCAGCGCCAGCACTGCCAACTGCCATCTATTCCGGGCTGTCTTATCCTTCCATTTCACATCTGCTCCCGTCCGCCCGCCTTACCGGGCATCCAAATTGATTTAAATATCATTCGGTATCCGATATGTCCGTACCAAAGGACAGAACCTCTTCCGTGGAGTCATAATGCAGCACCACATAGCCCTGTTCCTCATAGACCACCCGGCCGGCCGCCACTGCGGGAACCCGGGCATATTCTTCCGCCTCCCGGTCCGTCAAAAGAAGAAAGGTTTTTCCTTGGTGATAGCCCTCCCGGTAGTATTTCACAGGGCTGGACCAGGTAAACGGATCCATCCGGTCAATCTCATGGATGTTGGCCACCTCCACCTTGCCGTCTGTCAACTCCGTCAGGATATTGCCGTTCCAGTAACTGGCATACCCGAAGGTATATCCCTGCTCTTCCAGGAAAGCGGCAACGGGCCTTCTGTCCTGGTTCTTATCCTTATCCGCAAAAGAATACACGCATTTGGCGGTGGTCAGCCCCAGCGCCCCGCACAGCAGCAGGGTCAGCAGCAGCCGATCCAGAGGCAGCTCCTCATAAGTAAAGTAAATACACAGCAATGGCAGCACGAACAAAAATACGGTGATATAGTATCTGGCCACTATGGTGCTGGTGGTGAACAGAAACACAAATGTGTTCAGCACAAAGGCCGTCACAAAGAACCACAGGATGAAGCGGCTGTGACACAGCCGGAAGCAGCCGCGTTCCCGGCCGGATTCCGTCCCCACAGGTCCGGACTCTCCCTGCTCCCCCGCCAGCAGCCTGGCGCAGCGCACGGTCAGGAACAGGATCCCCCCCAGGAAGCCAAAAGCCACCAGGGAGATCAGTCCCCTCACGGACAAGAAACCCTTTTCCTCAATATACCCGAACAACTGCAGCAGATTGCCCGCTGTGTCCTGGGTTCTCTCCAGCAACACCCCCTGGAAGACTTTGATAAAATTGGTGACATCATACATTTGAAACTGGAACTTATGACCCAGCACCGCCACATTGACCACATAGCCCACACCGGCGCACAACAATCCCAGCAGGCTGCAAAGCAGATAGGAGAGACGCTCTTGGGAGAGCACCCCGCGGATCTGCCGCCAGGCACAGGAAGCGTCAAACTCCTTTCTCATCAGTGCAAACTCACCGCTTTTTAAAATATAAATCCCCGCCGTGATACACAGCGGCACCTGCAGGGCCAGCAGATAACGCACTCCGGACAGGCCGCAGACCACACTGAGAGCCATATACAGCCCCCATGTGAGTCCCCGTCTCCATGCGCCTCCCTCCCGGGGCTGGCTGAGACGCAGGAACATGCCGAAAGCCAGCAGGATCAGGAGCACATGCCACATATAAGTATTCCCCATCTGCATATGAGTCAGAAAAGTCTCCGAAAAGGGCAGCAGCAGGATCACAGAGGTGAAAATCACTGTACTCTTTCGTATTTTCAGAGGTTTCATGCAATAGAAATAAGCCCCCAAAAGCAACAGATATGTGACCAGATTGGTAATCGTCCGGATCATATGCCAGTCCCCCAGCACATGGAACAATGGTACCATGACCAGCTGGGTATACAGTACCCGGAATTCCGTGGAATAATACCAGTTCTCGGTGGCGATCCACTTCCCCTCCTGTGCCAGCAGCCGGGAAAAGATCATCTCCGCCGCCATATCGGAGTCAATCCAGTGGTCTCCCCAGAGCAGATTCATGGCCAGCAGCAAAACCAATACTGCCCCCAACAGCCCCCAGGCCAGCGCCTCCCATCGACGTTCTCCATTGCTTGCTTTATTTTCTCTTCCATCCTTATGTCCCATCTTTTCTCTCCCAGGCTCCTACTGCGCCAGATACAGCAGGAACTTTTCATTCTCGAAGCAGGGCCGATATCCCAGTTCCTCCATCCATCCGGCCAGCAGCCGCAGCTTTCGGTCTCCCGCTATCCCCGCAATCTGTTGATCGCTGAGGCCCAGGGCTTCCAGGGCTTCGGTTCCTCCCGTCAGGTAGCTGCCCTGACGCTTTTCCAGCAATACTACCGGCCCGGGTTCCCGCCCGGCGGCGATCTCCTCCGACAACCGCTCCAGATCTTCTTCCATCACCGCATAATTATAGGAAGGCAGATCGGGCCAGGCCGTGATGGCGAAGGGCATCTGCAAATAGTAGGACAGGGAGGGGATATTGCCGTACAGGATGATCTTCTGTCCCTCCAGGCCCTGCTGCTTTACATAGGCGGACAGGGTGCCGATGGCTTCCGCCCGGTCCGGGGAAGTGAGCATGCCCTGAAGCACCCGGTTATGGGCAATGGGGCTGTGCAGATTTTCCCCTCCGTCGCTCTCGGAGAACACATAGCCTGCACCAAACAAGAGACCCTGCACTGTGATTCCCAGCAGGATGCAGACCAACATGGCCCTGACGGGAAACAGGCTGAACTGCCATTTCCGCCGTTCCCCACCTTTTCCTGCTCTTTCCCCTGCCAGGCAGCCCGGTATCCATTTGATAAACCGCAGCAGCATCCACAGGGTGAAGGGGGCCACCAGAAACAGATTATTGATGGCGGAGTACAGATGGTTGTTGCTGCCCAGGGGGGTGATCAGGATCACCAGGATCCCCAGCCCGCACAGCAGCTTCTCTTTTTCCCTGCTCTTTTTGCGCAGGATCGTAACCAATCCCACCGCCAGGGTGGCGGTCAGCAGAAAGGCTCCCCACTGGAAGGCGCTGAGTTTGGTACTGTATTTCAGATTGAACATATTTTTACGGGTCATCAGATAATAGAAGCCGCAGAACACACAGGCCACATAGCCTGTGTTTTTTATCCATTTCAGCTGCCGGGGCAGCACCGCGTACACCACAAGCCCCGCCGCCATAAAAAGAGCCAGATACCCCAGCCAGATACAGTTCTGCAGATAATTGCGGAACTGCTGCATGACCATGGAGTAAACCGTGTATTCCGATGCCTCCGAGGGCATGGACAGCAGCCGGCCAATTCCCTGTATATAGGTGCTGGGGCCATAACGCAGCATGATCCCGGCAAGGCCCCCTCCCAGACCCAGCAGATATCCCGCCAGGCACTGCAGGGTCTGGAGCATGGTCCGTCCCGGTTTCTGGCGGCGGATCAGAGCCATGGCCCACACCGCCAGGATCAGCCCCATCTCCGCCAGATTAGGAAAGCGGACCAGCACATTCAGCCCCAGGCAGACCCCTGCGGCCACAAAATACCTGCACGGCTTTGCAGAGTCACCGGACAGGGCCTGATACAGCAGTACCACCCCCGCCCCCATCAACAGATAGGTCAGATAATTATATAGCAGCGCCGTGGGACACCAGCAGAAGCTGACAGCCAGCAATTCTCCCCAGAATACCACTGTCCTGGGCAGTCCCGCTTTGCGGATAAAAAAGAAATATCCCCCCAGCGCCAGCAGACTCACCACCAGTCCGGTGTAGACATTCAGCCCCAGCATCGTGCTGCCGCCGGGCAGCAGCGTAAACAGACGCCCCAGGGCATTGCCCAGATAAGTGCTCAGCAGCCACATGGGATCCATCCGATCCATATAGGTGAAATTGCCGTAATTATATCCCGTATCCCACCATTCCACTCCCACTCGGATATGCCGCAGCGGATAGAGCAGCAGGATCAGGGGATAGATCCAACACAGGTTTTTTTTCAGGTTCTGACTTATTTTTTCCATAAATGTAAATCCCTGATTGCAAAAAGAGCCGCTCCGGCAGCAACCGTGAAACAGCTCCTTTGCCTTTTCTATTTTTCCAGTTCCACCGTTTTCAGCAGTTCCCGGATTTCCTCCACACTCAGCCACTGGGTATTATTGCCGGAGCTGTAGGAGAAGCCCTCCTCCACCTTTCTGCCCGTGGGCTGCGCCTTCTGTCTGTCGCTCCACACCATTTGGGGATAGACGATAAAATGCTTGTCATATTCATAGGTGCGGGGGGAATCCTCCACCGGCACCATGATCTCATGCAGCTTCTCCCCTTCCCGGATGCCCACCTCCGGCATGGCGCAGCCGGGCAGCATGGCCTGGGCCAGATCCGTTACTTTGAAAGAGGGAATCTTGGAGATAAAAGTTTCGCCGCCCTTAGCCTCCTCCAGGGCTTTGATCACCAATTCCACACCCTGGCGCAGGCTGATCCAGAAGCGGGTCATGCGGTAGTCCGTAATGGGCAGTTCCGTGCCGCCGTTCTTAATAAGATTGTGGAAAAAGGGAATCACGGATCCCCGGCTGCCCGCCACATTGCCGTAGCGCACAATGGAGAAGCATATATCTTTGGCCCCGGCGTAAGCATTTGCGGCGATGAACAGCTTGTCCGACACCAGTTTGGTGCCGCCGTACAGATTCACGGGATTCACCGCCTTGTCCGTGGACAGCGCCACCACCTTCTTCACCCCTGCGTCCAGGGCCGCGTCAATCACGTTCTGGGCGCCGTTTATATTGGTCTTGATGGCCTCGGCGGGATTATACTCGCAGGTGGGGACCTGTTTCAGCGCCGCCGCGTGGATCACATAATCCACACCCTCAAAAGCCCTGGCCAGGCGCTCCCTGTCCCGCACATCCCCGATGAAGAAACGCAGTTTTGAGGCATGCTCCCTGAACTCGTTCTGCATAATAAACTGTTTGAATTCATCCCGGGAGTAAATGATAATCTTTCTGGGGTTGTAATGTTCCAGAACATAGCTGGTGAAGGCTTTGCCAAAGCTGCCGGTTCCGCCCGTGATCAGAATGGATTTATTATTCAGCATACTTTTCTCCTTAATATAATATATTTGTCATGCAAATCTCAAATGCTCCAATACTTTCCAAATTATAACACAATCATTCCCAAAATGCAATTTTCCGCCTGCTATTTTCTTTCCCGGTAGAACAGGGGATGCTGGACGAGGAAAAACAGAACCAGAATATACTGTCCCGTATTCCAGACGCACTCCATGGTCCCGTATCCGAAAAAAACCAGGCACATCAGCAGGGGAATGACCGCTCTGACGGAGTCCGGACACAGCTTCAGGCGGCGGGTATGGCTGACCAGCAGCCAGACCGTCACCGCAGCAAAGAGGATTCCCGCAGGGATGCCGTAACGGTAAGCCACTTCCAGCCACAGGTTCTGGGCATGCCATGCATGATAGTCCCAGTCCTTAAATTGGTACATTCCCTCCGCAGGGCCGTGGCCCAGAAGATTCAGATCCCGAAAATAGGCCCTGTAGATGCTGAGCCGGGCTCCCAGTGCGGTATCCATATTTCCCACCAGTTCAATTTCTTCCGATTCATTTTCTTCCGATTTGTTATCTTCCGGTTCGTGTTCTTCAGTTTTGTTTTCTTTCGGCTCCATCGAGGGCTCCGGGGCCTGCCTCTCCCCGGATCGTTCCGCCGGGACCAGTTCTATTTGAGGCTGCGCCGCTTCCGCCGTCAGTACCAGCGGATTCTGAACACTGCCCGTGCGGAAGGTCCCCCAGATCCTGCCCAGCGCCGCCTCCAGAAATTCATCCATCTCCGTATACTTCCAGGAATCGGCAGGGTCAAAGGAGTGCACCTTATTGGGGCTGTACTCGTCCAGAAACCAAATCGGGTGATGCAGTATGGTGGGCAGCCAGCGTACCGTTCCAAACACCGCCGGGAACAGCAGCACCGTTCCCAGGGTCAGCGCCGCTCCCCTGACAAGAATCTGCCGCCACCGCAGTCCCCAGCTGCGCCGCATCACCAGGAAACCATAGACCACTGTCAGCAGGACGGCAATGCCCCAGGAAGTCCTGCCCATGGTCATAAACAGAAAGCCCAGCATGCCGCAGGCGCCCACCAGGTAAAGCAGCTTCCGCCACCCGGAGGCACTTCTCTTCTGCAGCATATGAAGTTTCAGCAAAACGGCGGCATACACCGTGAGGTAATGCAGCGCCGCCATATTACAATTGGTGTAAGCCCCCACATACCTTATTACATCATATGGCCGGAATCCGTAAGCAAAAATCTGCAGCCCGAAAAATCCCAGTATGGTACCGTCAATCAGCCCGTCGGCCAGGGCCCGGCTCTCCTCCTCCGTATAAGGAGTCAGGTAGAAAATCCCGAACATGGCCAGAAACCAGAGGGGCCATATTCTCTGGCTGAGGGAACAGACCATCAGCACGGTCAGCAGAATCCATACGCCTCCCAGCCTGCCTGGCCTGAACGCCAGAGATTTCTCCACCCATATTTTTTTCACCAGATCTTTCAGAAATATGCCGATCCACCAGGCATTGGCCACTGCCGACACGAAAGTCCACACATACATCCCATGAAACACATCCATGCCTGTGGGCAGGATGCTGACGCGGGCATAGACGGCCAGGGCGATACAGGCCAGAGTCCAAACTCCGTTTCCCACGGTCAGCAGCCTTTTCAGCGGCCAGGCGGAGGCAATAACCACCAGCATGACCAGGCCTGTGAGATTCACCGCCACGCCCCACACGTCCCCGTTCTGGGTATTACGTACAAAATCCAGCACACTCAGGGCCGCAAAACACAGTGTGTACAGCCATCTCTTCCATCGTCCAAGGATGCCCATTATACAGTCACCTCCAGATCACTCATTTCCAGTTTTCCCTTTTCAGCTCAGGAAATACCTGTCAGCTTCCACTTTTGCTTATCCTCCACCGAAATTTCCCTCCCCAGCTGCACCTCTATTACCTGAAGACTTGTATCTGCAATGATTGTATGTTTACAGCCTGCCGGCATGCGGATCACATCCCCGGAACCTACCTGTCGTTCCACGCCATCCAACACCACACGGCCCTGTCCGTTGGCCACCGTCCACACCTCGTCCCGATGCTCGTGGCTGTGATAGTGCAGCCGATTGCCCTGCCGCAGAAGCACTTTAATAGTCATGCTTTCTTCCTGCACATCCAGCACTGTAAAACTCCCCCATGATTTTTCCGCATACATGACCTGCTGTTGGATCTCCTCAACAAAAGGCTTCATATATGAACTTTGTTCCTTGTCCGATACCAATATACCATCGGCGCTGGCCGCCACAACCAAATCCCGGCACCCCATACACAGGATCGGGATATTTAATTCATTAATCACATGGGTATTGTTGCAGGTGTGATCCATAGTTACCTTGCCGATGCTTTGGGCCGCCATCCCCTCAGTAAAAGTATTCCAGCTGCCCAGATCTTTCCACTGCCCCTGGTAACGCAGAACTTTGATATCCTTCTCCTTTTCCACCACCGCATAGTCAAAACTGATTTTTTTCTGCTCTCCGTACCTGTCATACAAATCCTGGTAATCCGCAAAATCCAGAAGCTGATGGGCCCTCTCCAACAGGTATCCCAACCGGAAGGCAAAGATACCGCCATTCCACAAGGAGCCCTGCCGAATATATTCCCGGGCGGTCTCCTCGTCAGGCTTCTCCCGAAAGCCCCTGACTTCACTGACCCTTTCCCCGTCCCGGGGCAGGATATAGCCATACTTTTCGCTGGGGTAGGTGGGCTCTATCCCCATCAGGGATAAACGGCTCTCCCCCTCGGATGCCATCTGCGCCAATTCCTTCACTGCCTCAAAATAGCTCTCCTCTACATATGGATCTACCGGGCACACTACCACCGGCTGCTCCCCGCCCAGCTTTCGAACATCCCGCAGATAGGCCGCCGCCAGACAAATTGCCGGAAAAGTGTCCCGTCTCTCTGGTTCCACGCAGATATGCACCTGATCCCCGAGCTGGTTGCGGATGGAGCTGACCTGCTTACGGCTGGTGGCTATGGTTACTGTGGCCTGAGGCATAACCTGGTGGATCTGGCGATACACCCGCATCAGCATGGATTCCATCTCCCCATCCTCATTGCGGAACATCCGGATAAACTGCTTAGAGCGTATATCATTGGAAAGCGGCCACAGCCTTTTGCCGCTGCCGCCTGATAGTAGAACAATATTTATATTTTCCATAAATTAATGAAATACCTTTCTTTCCCGCCTTTTGGCCGGATTATTCAAACCATAGCACAGATGTCACCCGCTGGCAAGACTCAACACGAAATATTATTGCAATTTTGATACATTTTACAGAAAGAAAATTTTTTTCAAAAAAATTGTTGTCACATCTTGCACATTTTTGCGTATTGAATTATAATAGTATTGATTTGAGACGCCATGAAAGGAGATATATTTTATGAAACTTAATCCAAGAGAACTTGAAGTATTAAAAATCCTTCACGAGTCTGAGCGTGCGCTGACCTCCACTGAGATTGTAAATTCCGGTGCAGAATTGACCCAGAGCACGGTGCAGGCTGTACTCCGCAAATTGCTGGCCAATGAACTGGTAGAAGTTCAGGGTGTAACCCACAGCGGCAATGTGCTGAGCAGAACTTTCGGCCCTACCGCAAAGTCCAAAGATGTCCTCACGGAGAAATTCCTGCAGGACTACAAGAGTTTCCGTTCCATCATCAGCATGCAGACCGCCGTAGCGGGCATGTTTAAGCTGAATGATGACGAGTCTAAGAAGGAGAAGGACATCAAAGATCTGGAGAAGCTGCTGGCCGATCTTAAAAAACAGAAGAAGTAGGGCAAAGCCATGATTCAATTCAGTTTTTCGTCTGTATTGATGACCGTACTCACAAGCAATCTGTTGTTGATTCTGGTCGCGCTGTTTTTTCGTAATGAGAAAACGCTGGCCAGAGTCGGCTACAGGCTGACAGCGGTATATTGCGCCGTCACTTTAATCCGGCTTTTATTTCCCTGTGAATTGCCTTTTACAAAGACGGTAGTTCTTCCGTCCGGCATTTCCAACCTGTTTGCCTTGCTGCGTCATCCTTATGAAGTCATTCCGGGTATCCGCCTGTCCGTATGGGAAATTTTTTGTTTCTTATGGCTGGGTGGCAGTATTCTCTACATCGCCCTGTTCCTGTTCCAGTATAAAATATTGAAGCATCTGGCCCTGCGCAACAGCCGGGATATCACCGGGCAGGAACCTTACGCTTCCCTGTTGCGGAAGGTATGCAACGGAAAACGATATGATCGGATCCGCCTGTGCATCAGCCCGTATGCCGATGCCCCCATGATCATAGGACTGCTGAATCCCATCATCCTTCTTCCAAGGGATGCAGAACCCACCGACATGGATGTCATGTATGCTCTGCGTCATGAGGTCTGCCATTATATGCATCATGATTTGTGGCTGAAGTTTGGTATAAATTGTCTGGTTGTGGCCTACTGGTGGAATCCGTTCACTCATCTGTTAAACAGGCAGATTGATACTCTGTTGGAAATACGGGTGGACACCTCCATTATTTCCGAAGGGGAAGATGCCTCCATTGGCTATGTGACCAGCATGCTGCACTATATGTCAGGTTCACGGGGCAATTCGAACACTACCCCCAGACACATGAGGATGTTTCTGGAAAAAAGAAGTGACTTAAAGCATCGGCTTCATATGATCCAATGCAACGGGAGAAAGCCTAATTTTCTGCTGTCGTTCCTGATGCTGCTGGTAGTTCTGAGCCTGTATCTGGGTTCCTATCTGGTTATATTTGAAAATTGTTCCTATGACCCCCTGTATAAGGAGTCAGAGGCTTATATTGTACCGAATCAGGAAAATTGTTACGCCATTAAGAATGCAGACGGCACTTATAACATTTACTTTGTTGATTGGGAAGTTTTTGAAACTGTAAACTCCCTGGATCATTATCAGGGCATAGAGATTTATTCCAGCGAGGAGGAATACAATGAAAAGACACAAAATCTGTAAGTTTGCACTTGCCGCCGCAGCATGCAGCATGGCTCTGCTGACGGTAACTCCCCATTTCGGTATGCAGGCCAGCGCCGCAACTCCGCCCGGCGCAGAGGAAATTTCTCCTCTGGCAGATGTTATATCCTGGGTTTACGAGCGCAGAGGCGATGAGATCTGGAAGCGCCTGTATAATGCCACCACCAACGAGTGGGTCGGTGACTGGGTCTTTGTGGGCATGGTCGGAAAAAATTAGTCTGTCATCTACTTTAATAGTCATCATGAAAGCGCAGCGCCCATTTAGGCGCTGCATTTTTTATTATTTAACTACTCCTTTTTCCAGATATTCCTCCAGATTACAATGAATATGCTCTTCTGCGCGCTCCATTGCCACCTTTTTCATATCATGTTCCACCATAATCCTAACCAGTTCTCGAAAAGAAGTTCTGGTTGGATTCCAACCCAATTCCGTGCGTGCCTTGGTGGGATCGCCCCACAGGTTCACCACATCAGTAGGGCGGTAGAAATCCGGCGATACCTCCACCAGCACCCTGCCGGTAACCCTATCAATCCCTCTTTCCTCCATACCTTCACCCTGAAAATCCAATTCTATGCCTACATAGTGAAAAGCAAGGCTACAGAACTCCCGCACTGAATGCTGCTCGCCAGTGGCTATGACAAAGTCTTCAGGCCTGTCATTCTGCAGGATCAGCCACATGCACTCCACATAGTCCCTGGCATATCCCCAGTCCCGCAGAGAGGACAAATTGCCCAGATACAGCTTGTCCTGTTTTCCCTGTTTAATTCGGGCCGCAGCCAGCGTAATCTTGCGGGTCACAAAAGTCTCCCCTCTGCGCTCGGACTCATGGTTGAACAGGATACCGGAACAGCAGAACATTCGGTATGCCTCCCGGTACTCTTTCACAATCCAATAACCATACTGCTTAGCCACGGCATAGGGACTGTAAGGATGAAAGGGTGTGTTTTCATTCTGGGGAACTTCCTCCACCTTTCCGTAGAGTTCCGATGTGGAAGCCTGGTAGATCCGGCAGGTCTGAGCCAGTCCACATACCCTCACCGCCTCCAGTACCCTAAGTACCCCTGTAGCCACCACATCCGCCGTATATTCCGGGACATCAAAAGAGACTTGGACATGGCTCTGGGCTGCCAGATTATAGATCTCATCGGGCCGGATCTGGCCCACCAGAGCCACCAGACTCATAGAATCCCCCAGATCCCCGTAATGAAGGTGAAAATGTTCCATGCCTTCCAGATGGGCTATCCGTTCCCGATAATCCACGGAAGATCGTCGGATCATACCATGTACATCATATCCCTTTTCCAATAAAAGTTCTGCCAAATAGGAGCCGTCTTGGCCGGTTACACCGGTAATTAATGCCTTTTTCATCGCTTTTGTTCATCCTTTCATGCAAGAGAGGCTGATGCATTGGCACCAGCCCCCGCTTTCGCATAATATTTCCGTTTTTTACGCAGTTCATGCATTGCCTGTTATAGATCAGCATATAGGAACAGACACCAAAAGTCAAGCGGTTTATAAGAATCCATTAGATGTTACAGATAATCATCCGACCACTCCATATTCTCACCGTCTCCTGTGTCACCGCCGCCGGAACTGCCCGAATCTCCGCCATCGGAGCCGCTGTTTCCGCCATCACCGCCGCCGGAACCGCTGCTGCCGCCGTCTCCTCCACCGGAACTGCCGCCACCGAAATTTCCGCCTGAATTACCACCAGAATCCGGGGAAGAGGGCTGGCCGATATTGTCAGGCGCCGGTGTGGGTATGGATCCCGGAATGGGCAGCTGCAGGGAGGGATCAATCACAGGTTCCGTTACCACAGGTTTTGTGGGCTTAGGCTTTTCAGCGGGTTTGGGCTCCTTCTTCTGACCCACTGACAGCGTTCCTGCCTGATTGATTTCACTCTCCTCCATGTCGCTCTCTGCTCCCTGCTGACGCATCTGTTCCTCGAACAATCGAAAAGCCTCCTGCGCCAAATAAAACTTATCTTCCTTTTGCATCTCTTCCACCGAAGACACCGTGTGCCATATCATACCGTCAAACCACTGTACTTCCCCATCATCAATCCTGACCTTCAGTTCCTCCACGGACAGATACCCGGCAGCGGCAAGATCCTCCGAAAGTATTTCCGCATGCTGTACTTCCACTATGCTACCCTCGGTCTGCGCCACAGCGTCCTGCTGCCGCTCTTCAGGCCACAGCAGGGGCCTTGCCAGGAGTCCTGCCGCAAACATCACTCCACCCACCATGGTCGTTGCCACAATATACCCTATCTTCATGTCCCTCACCTGCCTTCCACAGAGTCTATAATTCCCTGTACATATTTGTAACCACTGCTGCCTACCTTAAATTCTCCCTTAGCCTGCACCTGCTTAGCCACTGTGTACACACTCCTGTAAACCGGAGGCCCATATATAATAATCTCCTGTCCGCCACAATCCATCACTGCATAGGCCCGGAATGAGATATCCTTTGCATACATGTTGGGAGCCAGGTTGATCAGAACGGAAGTGAATCGGTTTCGCCCTGCCACAGTCTCAAAGACCTTATCGTTAACCTTGCCGTTCTCTGTCCAGTAAGCTCTTCCTCCGCCTACCTTGGTTCCGCCCTTGATGAAAGGATACTTATCCCTGTTTTCGTTGGTAATAAACAATGTACCGTACTCCTTCAGGACGCAACCGTCCACGCCGCCTGTGATCAGACGCCGTTTCAGACTCTCGTCGATACCCGACTTAAAGCGGATACCTGCCGGGCTCTGCACCCTTATGGAGAAGCCGTGATAGCTGAGCAGATCCTGCAGGCCCGGCATGGGTACTGCTTTGCAGATCTCCCCCTGCCATTCCAGTTTCCACACATACATGCCCACAGGGACATTTTTGTCATTATAGCTGTACATCACAGCTGTCTTCCCCAAGGTATCCGGCAATTCCACCCGGTAGCTGCCTCCTGTCTTTTGGGCGGTATGTTCCACTCCGTCCACATAGATGGTGTGGTCCTCATATCCTGCAGGAGGTGTCAGAGTCAAGAGTCTGGGCGTTTGTGTCTCCGGAGGCGTTGTGCCGCCGCTTGACACTATTTTCCTGCGCACCACCAGATTTCCTGTATTCTCGGCCCTGGTAGCCGCATAGAGTGTCCCCTTATAGCTGCATATTTTGAGATAATCCAGTCCTGTCCCCAGCATGTCATTATAGAGCTGCAATGCCGTACCCATTCCCTGCAGCAGCTTGGCTTTCCGGTCACTGATGTCATAATATGCCAGATATACCTGACCGTCCACCACGTCCATGGATACCCAGTTGAACTGCTGCATGGATACCACAGGACTGCTGCTCCAGCTGTTGCCGTCAAATACGGCCATGTGAGCTTGCCCCAGATCCGGATATACCGAATATCCCGCAAAAACATATAATTTTTGTCCCTGCTTCACAATCTGATGGGTATTGGTAAAAGTTCCGGATACCGTGTACACCGTTCTCCACTGTCCGGTTGCCATATTGTATTCCCTGATCTGAGAGGAACCACTGGGGAATTCCGCACAGGCCATGTAAAAGCTGTCTCCGGATTTCACCAGCGCCGGATTGCCGAAGTCCATCGAAGTGGTCAGATCCTGAGTTACTGTCCGCGCTCCTTTTATATCATATATGACCAGCCGCACGCCTCCGCCATAGGTTTCCTGGAAAGCCCCGTAGATATGGTCGCCGTCCACCACGAACTGAGTACTCTTGGGCTGCTGGGACGCATATGAGGCCACCTGTGCCCAGGTGTTGCCTCCCAGCTTGCAGTAAACCACCCCATCCTGACTGCTCTTACAATAGGAAAGATATACCTCTCCCCCACAGACAGCCACCGCAGGCATCCGGGCATTGTCAATGGTCTGCCCCACCTGCCGCCATGCCGTGCCGTCCCAGCATTTCACACGAATCCGGGTAGCCATATTGAAGCTTCCGGGGACTTCCTCAGAATACGCCGCGTAAAGAGTCCCTGTCACCGGGTCTACACAGATATCCGGTGACTCACCAGACTGCCCGCTGATATCGCCCTCCAGCTTATCCCACACACCGGAATCACTGTAGTCCGCAAAAGTTACGGTAAATGTCAACTGATTCTGGTCGGGGGACAGCTTCAGACCGCTGATCTGTATGCCGCTGTTAATTCCGTTGGAATAATATAAGGTATTCTGTGTAAAATCCGCGTTCAGATCCGTGCTGCCGTAGGAGGTTTCGCCGACGGATACATCCAGAGCCGCCCCAAAAGACAGGTTCACATCTGTCATTCCATTGAAAGTCCCTTTATCCGCTCCCAGTTCCGGGTCAGTTACCCCCGGCCGATATACATAGAGATAATTTTTGTGCTCTCTGTTGTTGTTAGTCAGCCCGGCAACCTTCGTATCCACCCGATACATCAAAAGCCCGCTGGTGGGAATACGATATTCAAACTGGTAAGGATCAACGCTCTTCTTTCTGTACTCAAGGCAGATAAACTCCGTGTCCGAGAGCGGCGTCTTCAGCATAAATAACTTGTCGCCACCGGTTCCCGATACTGCCGTCAACGTATATGTTCCGCTTTGGGTAATGGGAGGCCCCGCCGGCAGCCATCCCTGTCTATACCGCAGATAGGACAAAGGATACTGCAAAAAGCTGCTCACGGAAGCCATAATGTCCCACTGTCCCACCGGCTCACCGGAACTGTCCTGCCTGTATAGATCCGGCAATCCCAGGGCATGCAGAAATTCATGGGCAATTACTCCCTGCTGCTGCGATGTATTTATTACCGCATTCTCCGAAACCAGCCTGTTAGAAGGGATCATGATGTAGTCCTTGACCCGAAGCCCCTTGAAAGTGCTGTTACCCGAACTCACATACTGGGAGGAATGGAAAGCCGTATCTCCCAAAGCTGTAATATTTCCCTGTATAATGATTGTCAGATTATCCAGCACTCCCGGCTGCAAATTGTCCAGCTTGCAGGTGGATAGGTTCAGAGGGATTCGGCCGTCCGTGACTGCTTTCATTACCTCTTCCACCATATCGCCTCCGCCATCTTTGTTCCAGGGCAATGTCAGAGGCTCCACTCCCTTGCCGTCCACCCGTTCCTGGGGAAAGTAATTGGTCACATGCACCTTCCCCTCCGTAACGGCGGTGATATAATTGCTGAAGGAATCTCGGTCCAGATCATACATCTTTTTGATCTCCTGCCAGTTGGACCGATAAAGAGGGCTACTGCTTGGATAGCTGTTGACGGCGTTTAATACGTCGCTGAGATCATCCTTAAATTTGACAAAGATCACCACATTGGCAATCTCCTTTACGGTTCCCTGGGCTTGAACCTTGCCCACATTTCCGATGTCCGGCAGCAGCAATGCCACGGCCAGAGCCAAAGACAGCGCTGTCGAAAGCAGGCGCGCCCATCGCTTTTTCACGACAGCCTTTTCTTTGTGATTGGTTACCCGGCCCAGATTTTTCTTTCCCAAGCCCCACATACCGTCACCTCCAATCCTCGTATTCCGGAAGCCCTAAAAATGCCGGTCCGATCCGAAAATCCACAAGTTCCGCGTTTTCCTGATACAGATAAGTCTTGTTGCCGGGGCCATACGCATAGAGCACGCCGCCCTGCTCCGTCACTTCTTCAAGCTGCTCTTCGGCAGTACTGCCATCCTCCCGGAAGTTGCCCACATACTCCGTACCTTGGTAAAACACTGTCAGTTGGCCCACGCACACACCGTCAGACAGAGTTCCCTGAATGGACTTTTCCACATTCCCCTCCGCATCGCTGTATATCACTTTCACATCTCCCGCATATACTCCATCATCCAGGGAAGCACTGCCCAGAAGGATTCCCGTTCCGCTTTCGCTGTAGAATCGGACCTGTCCCTGCCCGTCAAGCCATAAAATCATTGCTTCTGTCCCGCGGGCGGCAATCTGCAGCACTTCCTCCCCATTCTGGTAAAGGGTACGGGTTTCTATGGCATCCATATTGTCCTGCAGCAAGCGGCGCCATTCTTCCGACAGAACCAGATTTTTAATCGTCAATGCATCTTCCTGCTTAAGCGCTTCCGTAATCTGCCCAGCCAGCACTGCCATCTCCGGGTCAGAACTATCCCGCCGTATTATCACCGCACTTAATTGCTCCGCATATTCCTGAGACGGGAAGAGACGCAGCACCTTAGACAGCATCCGGCGCTGTCCCTCCCAGTTACCTGACTCGCCGTAGATCTGGGCCAGTTCCACATAGTCTCCTTCACCGAACACATCCATGGACAGCAGGCGCTCATAATATTCCTGCTTAAGGACCAGAGAATCTTCCTCCCCCATTTCGGAAATGGCCTGGCGCAGTTCTGCCTCCGTTTTCGGAGCGGCCGGTTCAGATGTAGCCGCTGGCGCCTGAGTCTGGACCGGCAAAATATCTTCTATGTCCGCCGGAGACTGCCCGCAGGAAGCGAACGCCAGGGGCGCCAGCACGAAAATGCCGATACGGATCAGCAGTGTCAGCTTGTTTTTTCTCATAATTACCTCTTTCTCGCATAGCACAGGCTCTGCCTGCAGCATTGCACGAATCAATATCTGTAGTTAAGCAAAGAAATCCATTATTGGTTTCGTCAAAGAAAAGCAAAAACTTAATAGGAGAATCACAAATATTTTTCATTTTAAATGTTATGCTTTATGTCTTTCCCGTAATATGGTCATCAAAAAATTAAAAAATTTATATATGTTAAAATTCTGCTAAACTGAATATAAAAACAAGGAGGCCATATCATGAGCATTTTAAAGACACAGATAGATCAATATTTGGATTACTGCCGGTATCAGAAGAGGCTGGATGAAAAAACACTTAAAGCGTACCGAATTGACATGGCGCAGTTCCTGACAAATACTCAGTGCATTGCAGTGGAGGAGATAACCCCTGCGCTGCTGGAGGACTATTTCGCAGGATTACACCGAAGCTATAAGCCCAAGACTGTAAAACGTAAAATTGCGTCCTTAAAGGCGCTTTTTCATTATTTTGAATTTCGAGAGATCATTGAACAAAATCCGTTCAATAAAGTTCGTGTACGATTCCGGGAGCCCGTAATTCTGCCCCGGACGATCCCCCTGCGCACCGTGGAAATATTCCTGTCCACCATCTATCAGCAACATAATACAGCCGGAACTGACTGCCAGCGGAATAATACACTTCGGGATATGGCAGTGATCGAGTTGCTCTTCGCCACAGGAATGAGAATCTCCGAGCTGTGTACTTTGAAAGTCAGTGACGTGAATCTGTACGACAGATACATATTGATCTATGGAAAAGGTTCCAAGGAGCGGAAGATTCTGATTGGAAATGACGATGTCACGCGTGTCCTGGCGGCATACAAGGACACCTTTGGAGAAAAAATGCTGAGGTGTAATCACTTTTTTGTCAACCAGTTCGGAAGGGCATTGTCAGATCAATCCGTCCGCAGGATGATCAACAAATATGTCTCAATGGCGGCCATTGACCAGCATATCACCCCCCATATGTTCCGACACACCTTTGCCACAAGTCTGCTGGAAGCCGATGTAGACATCCGCTATATTCAGGAGATGCTGGGACACAGTTCCATCAATATTACGGAGGTTTACACCCATGTGGCCATGGAAAAGCAGCGGGATATATTGGTATCAAAGCACCCCCGAAAGAATTTCCGCATATAAGGATGCCTTCTATAAATAATTAATTCACTCTCACTGTTCACACCCGGCGTCGTGTACAGACGTAATTTCCTGTCCGGCACCGGGTTTTAGCAGTTATACAACAGTAAATGTAAATACATTGACAGGCGAGGTATATTGGTCTATAATCTATATATAATTATCGAGTCATGTGGATTTATTCAGGCTCCTACCTGAATATGTATTTTATTTTTAGTAACCCGGAAATGTATAAAGAAAGGCCTCACCCATGTCAATTACCGCCGATATTATCCGTGGGCACACGGAAACCATCATTCTGGCCAACCTGATGGAACATGACAGTTATGGCTACCAGATCAATAAGGACATACTGCGTAAGACGGACAACCGATATGAATTGAAGGAAGCCACCCTGTATACTGCCTTCCGCAGGCTGGAACAGGCAGGCTACATCACCGCTTATTGGGGGGATGAAAAAGTAGGGGCACGCCGCCGCTACTACTCCATCACCCAGGAAGGACGCAAAGCCTGTGAACGGGGACTTCGGGAATGGAAGGAGGCCAAGGCGATGATCGACCGGTTGTTGGAACCTGCTCAATGAACATCGGCATTATAAATACAGCAAAGGAGGGGGCGCCTGCAAGCGCCCGGCATTATGGATAATCTGCGAATCAGAAAGTATATGGATCAGCTGTTTGAGAATGGTCCGATAAACCGCCGCACACTGGAATTGAAGGAAGAATTGATTGCCAACGCCCTGGAAAAATATAACGATCTGACTTTGCGGGGATATAACGAGGATGAAGCATTTCAACAGGTGGTGAGTTCCATCGGCAATGTAGAGCAGCTTTTCGCGGAGATGGGCCCGGATGAAGACTACTCTCAGGCTTATTATCTGCAATGGGCACGGGAGGCCCAGGAAAAGAAAGCGGCGCTGACCGCAGTATCCGCCGGACTTTTCCTGCTGGCCGGCGCAGTGTTCATATTCTCTCTCCTGCTGCACTGGTATAACATAAAGTTACTTTATTTCGATGGCCGAAACCTGAACATTCTGGGAGTCGGCATTGCTCTGTTGATCTGTATTGTACCGACTTCACTGCTGATATATGCCCGCAGGATCCAGCCTCCTGCGGAATTGTCCGATTATACTGCCGGCGGGGCTGCCGCAAACTCCGAAATCAGAAAACGGCGCCGCAAGCGCTTTAAGCAGATCAAGGGCAGCCTGGAAGGGCTAATGTGGCTTTTGATTGTGATTTTTTATTTTATCATCAGTTTCGCTACCCATGCATGGTATATTACCTGGATCCTTTTTCTGGGGGGAGCCGCAGTAGAATGTCTTCTGGACGCACTGACCAAGATCTTCTTTCCCGTTGACAAAGAGTGACAGAACTGCCTTCCTTTATGTAACAAAGCAGGGGCGGCCATTGGCCGCCCCTATTATCATCCATTTCACGCGAACTGGAACCATGAAAAGTCAAAATCGCACCCCGGCAGGAATACAAACACTACCTTCTGCAGCCCTTTCACCGGCTGTAGTTCAAAACGGTGCACCGCATACTCCTCCTCATGGGGGAACTCCACAATCTGATTCAGGCTCTCCTCACCCACAAACCGCACATGGATCGTGTTTTTGGCCAGAGGCGTGCGGCCGCAGATGGAAATGCTGCTGATACCCTGTTCTCCAAAATCCATATCCGCATATTCCAGAGACACATTATTGCCGATACCCTCTATGGCTTCTTTCGTCACAGTGAAACTATCTCCGTAAATCTGCCTGTTTTCCACCACATACTGCCGTTGGGTAGCCTTATTAACCCTGGTGAATACGAAGCCTCCCAGTTCCATAGACGCCTTGGTGCAGATGCTGAGGGTAGTCTGCCCCCGCAGGCGCTTTTTCAATTTATAGGTCTCCGGCTGAAATATCTGCCATTGGCTCTGCTTGTGGTATACGCCGTCGTAGAGCAGTTCACTGCCCTCCCGGCCCGGAAGGCCTTCCCAAAACTGTATAAACTGAGGATCATTGCTGTTGGCAAAAATCGACACCGTTATCTCATCCGAACCGTAATCACCGAAATCCAGTCCGGAGTACCCCACTGCCGTGAGTCCTTCTCTGGCAGTGGAAGCAGCGTTTTGTATGCCGCTGAGTACCGTACCCTGCTGACAGTTGAACAGACCGCCCACTACAAAATTGTAGGGATCCATAGTGGCAGGGCCCATATTTTCTATCACAAATTCCATCTGGGAAATCAATTTGACCTTGTCTGTACCGTTTTTCACCATGCAGCGCACATGGAAACTTCCGTCCCCCAGAGCCGTTATCACCGCCCGGGAACCATGGGCCTCCACAGATGCCACATTGGTCTCAATGCCGGAACCATTCACGGCTTTCCACAAAATCTCCTGATCCGTGGCAGATGCCGGATGGCAGACTGCCTGCACCGCCACCTGTCTTTTCTCCGGCCCCAGAACCGTCCAGTCCCCATGGGACCGGGAAGCCCGAGGATCTGCAGATTTTTCTCCGGTGTTGGCCTCCCAGGCCTCATCGCGCTTCAGTTCCAATTTGCGCACCGGCACATAACCCACAGGTACTCGGGCCAGGGGCATGAAACGGTTGGAGGTTTTCAGGGCCAGTCCTTCCCGGACCCGGCCGGGCAATACGGTGATGCACAGGCCGGCATCCCGCAGCAGATCCGTCGCCGCAGCCTGCCGGATCCGCCGGGCACAGTCGCTTTGATCCGCCCGGGTATAGGCAGGCAATTCTCCCAGATGCCTGCTCCTGCGAGCGTCCCTCACTGTCACCCGGATTTCTCCCGGCCGGTCTTCCACGGCAATCATCGCCATCAGCCTGCCGCTGAAAAGTTTACGGATCGTTCCCTTGTAAGGATCGTAATCCGTGCTGTCCCCATTGTCCAGGCCCACCAGACGTCCGGGCCCGTCCACTTCCACTTCCACATAATCGCCGGCATTTTCCACCGGGCGTCCCTCTTCATCCACTGTGGAGATCTCCACAAACAACATATCTTCTCCGTTGGCTGTCAGAGCCATATAGTCCGCCGGGATAGTCTCCACACCTCCTGCGGGGCTGCCCTGCCAGGTCAGAATCCGGCTGCCCTCCATTTTCTCCGCCTTCAATACCAGCGCCGCAGAATCGCCGCTGGAAATGCGGCTATCCCTTGCCGTCTCATTCCCTTCCCCATCGTACCCCACCGCGCTGATGATACCCGGTCGAAAGCCCAGACGCCAGTTTCCCACCAACTGACTCCCCGTACCTGCCCTGTGTTTCATCTCAAATATTCCCTGGGAGATGCCGTTTTCAAACAGTTCTACTTTGGGCTGATTGCTGGCAACCCGCACATCTATGATCTGACCCGGATTAAAATCCCAGTAGGGAAAGATATGGACAAAAGGCTCTTTAACCCCGTCGGTCCACTCCCCTTTATAAATGTAGTAGGCATCCTTGGGAATCCCCGCCGTATCTATCTGCCCAAAATAGCTGTTCTTGGTCTGATAGGGAGTGGGCTCCCCAATATAGTCAAATCCTGTCCACAGGAATTGCCCGCAGGAAAAGGCTGTATCCCGATCCGCAGTTATACAATACTCTTCACTCTTAGCCCCCCAGCTGGTAGCGCTGTTGCCCAGAGAGGAACATTGCTCGTCCTCGTCAGTCAGGATGGAACGTTCCAGAGGAAAATGATAGATTCCCCGGCTTTTTACCACAGAGGCCGTCTCGCTGCCGTAGATCACCCAATCGGGATACTGTTTATGATGTGCCTCATAGTAACCTTCCGCGTAGTTGTACCCTGCCATCTTGGTGATATCCGCGCATTTCTGTGCTCCCTCCCAGGGCATATAATTGCTGCCGATGGTGCAGGGGGCGTTTTCCTCCGGGTCATGCTGCCGCACAAAATGCACCAGCCTGCGGGTAATCTCCTGTCCATGCTCATCCGCATGGGTATCATAAATTTCATTGCCGATACTCCACATCAGCAGGCTCACATGGCTGCGATCCCGGCGCACCCAGCTTCGCACATCCGTCTCGGCCCAATCTACGAAAAAGCGGGCATAGTCATATTGGGTCTTGGGCATCTCCCACATGTCAAAGGCTTCCGCCACCACCAAAAATCCCAGTTCGTCCGCCAGTTCCATGACCTCCGGCGCAGGCATATTGTGGGAAGTACGCAGGGCGTTGACGCCCATGCCGCGGAGTTTTAAAAATTTCCTGCGCATGACCTCTTTGGAAAAAGCGGCTCCCAGCGCACCCAGGTCATGATGTTCACAGACACCGTTCAGACGCAGTTTTCTGCCGTTTAACACAAATCCCAGCTCAGGGGTAAACTCCTTGCTGCAAAAACCTGTCTTCAGACTCTCCTCCTGGATTACCTCCCCATCCTTCAGCAGTTCCGCCTGTAATGTATACAGGTACGGGTCCTCCACATCCCACAGACGGGGAGCCTCCACCGCATACCGGCAGGCAAAGCGGGCGCCGTGCTCCAGCCTGCGTCCGTCCGGGGCCAGTACCACCCGGTCATCCATTTTGGCCTCCTCAAGCCGGCAGTCCAAAGTGTGCTGCCAGACCTGCACTGCCCTGCAGTCAGAACCGGAAACTTCTTCCGGCTCCTCCTTCATGTCCTCCCACAGCGTATACCGAAGCCGGTATTTTCCTTCTTCCAAAATCGGCACGCCGCCCCGGCCGTCCACCAGTTCCGTCTCAATCCCCAGAACAAATCCCTCTTCCGTCTTTCGGGAGGTAAGGTATATGCCGTCGCTTGCCACATGTACATCCGGCACCGTCATCTGCCACACATTCCGATAAATGCCGGCGCCGCTGTACCAGCGGCTGTTGGGAGACTGGTGGACCACACGCATAACCAGCCGGTTTTCCCCTTCCCGAAGGGCATCCGTCACATCGTATTCAAATGTGGAATAACCGTATTTCCATTCTCCCACCAATCTGTCGTTGACATAAAGGGCAGAATCCATATACACGCCGTCAAAGCGCAGATGAATCCGCTGACCGGCCTTCTTTTCAACCTGCCAGTCCCTGGCATACCAGCCGATGCCGTCCTCGTACAATTTGTCCGTCTGACAGATCAGCCAGTCATGAGGCAGCGCCACCGGCTTTAAGCCTGCCTGCCAGACTTCTTTCTGCTCATAGGAAACGCCCAATGCCGTCTTGGCAAATTGCCAGCCTGTGTTAAAAAGTACTCTCCGGTTCATAATGCCCCTTTCTTAATTAGAGTCGCGCATATTCCCGGCGGTCCATTGCCGTGCGCTTTCCGGGAATATGCCGTTTATGAGTTTCCCATCTGTGCCATTAATTTGTGGACGTTCTCTTCGATATCCCCCTGGAATACCGCCGACCCCGCCACAATCACATTGGCCCCTGCGGCCAGGGGAATCCCTATGTTATCCGCCGTCACGCCGCCGTCTATCTCCACGTCCACCCGCAGCTTTCTCTCCGTAACCGCCGCCCTTACGCGCCGGATTTTTTCTGTGCAGCTGTCCATATACTTTTGACCCCCAAAGCCCGGTTCCACCGTCATTACCAACACCATATCCACCTGCTCCAGCCAGGGAAAAACCGCCTCCGCAGGGGTATCCGGCTTGATACTGATGCCCACCCTGGCCCCTGCCTGCCGGATGGCGTCAATGGTTTGCTGCACATGCTCTGTAGCTTCCAGGTGGAAAGTCACCAGATCCGCGCCGCAGGCCACGAACTGGGCCGCATACCGCTCCGGCTCCCGGATCATTATATGCACATCAAAAAAGATGTCAGTACACTTCCGCAGAGAAGTGATCACCGGCATCCCAAAAGAAATGGAAGGCACAAAAAAGCCGTCCATCACATCTATATGTAAATATTGCGCTCCGGAGCGCTGCACTTGCTCTATCTGCCGTCCCAACTGCCAGAAATCCGCAGCCAGAATGGAGGGGGATAAAATGTTCATTGACATGACCTCCGCTTTCCTCATTTCACTGAATATTTTACCAAATTCCCTCCTCTATCGCAACTGTTTTCTGTGGGAAGCGCCGTAAGACAACTCACTGCAGTCCGGCAATGCGATCCGCTACATCCTGCTTCAGAATTCTCCAGGCATCCTCATGATCCACATAATACAGCGGGCATTTCTTGCCGCCGCAATCATAATGCCGCAGTATGTCATCCGGCTCCAACTGATATGTGCTTACCAGCCACGCAAGCAATTCAATCAGACTGTCATAAGTCTCCTGGGTAAATTGTCCGTTCTGGTTTTTAAAGCAACATTCTATCGAGATGGAATCCCCGTTCCGGGTCTGCACCGCATAAGCGATTTCATCCAGCGGTACGATCTGCAGGATCTCCCCGTTAATGCCTATGATAAAATGGGCGCTGGCTCCGCGAACGTCATGATTGTCTTTCAGATTCTCGAAATAATTGCGGTTCTGTGCGGCACTGGTATTCGGATTGGCCGTATAATGCACGAATATGTTTTTAACCTCCTCCAACGGTTCCCCGGGGCGGGAATACTCACTGATGGTCAGAAAATCCTCCGTCCATTCCGGATGCCCGTTGAACTGGCTTTCCGGGATCCCCTGGACAGTCCCCCATACGAAGTCCTGGCCTGTTCCCTCCGCCTGTACCTGGGACACTGTCTGGCCGCCGGTCTCCCTCATCGGCTCCGGTACTTCCTGCCGTAACCAAAGAGCGACCAGGGCAGTCCCCGCCAACAGTATACACAGCATCGCCGTCAGCAGCTGTCTCTGACGACGCAGACGGCGCTTCTTTCTGGCCGCCAGCATCGCCTGCTTCTCCTGCATTGTGGCCGGACGTCCGGTGCCGTTCCTGTTTTTGCCCCGTATCTCCCGCACTTCTCCGCTTCGGCCCTGGGGCGCTCTGCTCCGTTTGTCTCCCTTTGGTATAGCTGTTCCCCGCCTGCTCCGGCGCGCCTGTATCTGCCGACTACTGCCCGGAGCGGTACGGCTCTGCCGGTTTATGCCCTGGATCATCTGTACTTGCCTGCTCTGGGATATCGAATTGGCCTTTTTATCCCTGCTGCCTTCAACCGTCCTGCGTCTCTCTGCCGCTCCTTTCGGCTGCTGTCGGACACTTTGCTTTAAAAAAGAAAAATCCAATTCTTCCTCTTCGTCATACAATGCCCCCATTGTCCTTCTCCTGCCCTCTTTCTCTGTCGTTTATGAGTTAAGTATAGCATGAAATTGCATCATATTCCTCTATAAATTCTTAAAATTTCTTAAGAATTTCTGCGCTTTCTTCTCCCCTTCAACGTAAATACGGCGGCAGATCATCCAATAGAAAGAGGGGCTGCTGCAGCCCCTCAATTCATCTTTCATTCTTCAACTTACAAAAATTCCTTGACCGATTTGTACACGCCCTCTGCGTCCAGGCCGTACTTGGCTACCAGCGCTGAGGCGGACCCGGATTCACCGAACACATCCTGCATACCGATCTTCTTGACGGGAGTAGGCAGATTTGCGCTGAGACAGTCGCACACTGCACTTCCCAGACCGCCGATGACGGAATGCTCCTCTACAGTCACTACCTTGCCAGTCTTCCTGGCGCTGTCAATGATAATTTTCTCATCCAGAGGCTTGATGGTGCAGATATTCACTACCTCTGCGCTGACACCTTCTGCCGCCAGCTTCTCCGCCGCTCCCAACGCGGAGTCCACACAGATACCGGTGGCCACAATGGTCACATCGCTTCCTTCTCTCACCACTGTTCCCTTGCCGATCTCAAACTTGTAATCCGGCTTGTCATTGATCACAGGCACGGCGGCACGGCCGAATCTGATGTAAACGGGACCCTGATACTCCAGAGCCGCACGCACGGCTGCCTTTGCCTCCACATCATCGGAAGGACACATTACCACCATGCCGGGAATGGTCCGCATCAGGGCCAGGTCCTCATTACACTGGTGAGTTGCGCCGTCCTCGCCCACGGTAATACCGGCATGGGTTGCGCCGATCTTAACATTCAACTGGGGATATCCCACAGAGTTGCGCACCTGCTCATAAGCGCGTCCCGCCGCAAACATGGCAAAAGAACTGACAAAGGGAATCTTTCCCACGGAAGCCAGGCCCGCTGCGATGCCCACCATGTTGCACTCCGCAATACCGCAGTCTATATGTCTGTCAGGATATGCTTTCTTAAAAATACCCGTCTTGGTAGCCGCCGCCAGATCGGCGTCCAGCACTACCAGCTGGGGAAACTCCTCAGCCAACTCCTTAAGCGCGTTGCCATAGCTTTCACGAGTTGCGATTTTCTTGATTGTGTCTGCCATTACGCCTGCCCCTCCTTCTCTAAATCCGCCGCGATCTTGTCCAGATCGGCCATAGCCACCGCGTACTCCTCATCGTTGGGAGCCTTGCCGTGCCAGTCCACACTATTCTCCATAAAGGATACACCCTTGCCCTTCAGGCTGTGCATCACAATGCAGGTAGGCATGCCCTTGGTCTCCCTGGCCTCCTTGAAAGCCGCCCTGATCTGGTCAAAATCATGGGCATCAATCGTAATTACGTGGAAGTTGAACGCCTCAAACTTCTTGTCGATGGGATAGGGGGAGCAGACCTGGTCAATGGGGCCGTCAATCTGCAGATTGTTATTGTCCACGATTACGCACAGATTATCCAGCTTGCGGTGTCCGGCAAACATGGCAGCCTCCCACACCTGGCCTTCCTCCAGTTCGCCGTCTCCCAGCATGGTGTACACACGGAAATCCCTGTTGTCCAGCTTTGCGCCCAGCGCCATGCCCACTGCGGCGGAGACGCCCTGTCCCAGAGAGCCGGAGGACATGTCTACGCCGGGAATATGTACACAGGGATGGCCCTGCAGATAGGATCCCAGCTTACGCAGGGTGGTCAGGTCCTCCACCGGGAAATATCCCCTGTTGGCCATGGCAGAATATAAACCCGGAGCCGTATGGCCCTTGGAAAGCACAAAACGGTCTCTGTCCTCCTTCTTGGGACTCTGGGGATCAATATTCATCTCCTCAAAATACAGGAAAGTAAACATGTCTGCCGCCGACAATGACCCGCCGGGATGTCCTGCCTTTGCACTGTGTACGGCAGTGACAATGCCCTTGCGAACATCATTAGCACGCTTTTTCAGTTCTAAATTGTTCATTGCTTCCTCCTTCTGCCACCCCCCTGGCGGCACATTCTTTTTCTGCTTTTCATTCTAGCACAAATTGCTTTTTCCGTCTATATATACCGGCAAATTTTCCAGGATGTGTTCGAGCACAATGTGTTTTCTGCCCGCCGCTTATCCCTTCCCTTCCCAGGGCGTCCATGCTCTCTTTCGGCAGGACAATGCGTCACTGTTCCTTCTGCCCATAGTAGGCATTGGCTCCATGCTTGCGGTAATAATGCTTATCCTGCAGTTCCTGGGGCGCAGGCTGTATCCGGGGATTGATGGTCTCCGCACGGTAGGCCATCTTGGCCACCTCCTCCAGTACCACCGCATTGTGGACCGCGTCTTTTGCGTCTTTGCCCCAAGCAAAAGGTCCATGGTTCTTGCACAGCACGGCGGGCACCGCCATGGGATCCTTATTCAGTCTCTTAAATTCGTTCACAATCAAATGCCCGGTATTTTCTTCATAGGCATCCTCAATCTCCTCCCTGGTCAGGCATCTGACACAAGGCACTCCGCCGTAGATATAGTCGGCATGTGTGGTTCCATAGCAGGGAATGTCTCTTCCCGCCTGGGCCCAGCTGGTGGCATAGGAAGAATGGGTATGTACCACGCCGCCGATCTCCGGAAATGCCTTGTACAATTCCAGGTGGGTAGCGGTATCCGACGAGGGATTGTACTTGCCTTCCACCTTGTTGCCCTCCAGATCCATCACCACCATATCCTCGGGCTGCAGCCTGTCATATTCCACGCCGCTGGGCTTTATGACAAAAAGGCCTTTCTCTCTGTCAATGGCGCTGACATTTCCCCATGTAAAAGTCACCAGGCCGTAACGGGGCAAATCCATATTTGCCTCATAAACTTTTTGCTTTAATTCCTCCAACATTAAATTAATCCTCCTCTTGCTCCCGACTCACAGACGGCAGTCCCCTATACGCCGCCTTATCAGTTCAGCCCTTCCACAGCCGCCTTTTCCGCAGGCAGAGTGGCTTTATACTTCTCAATAAACGCATCGAATCCGGCCACGTCCGCCGCTGTCGGCGCAATAGTGGTTCCGCTCTGACCGGCAAATATCCTGTCTGACAGATACTCCGGCAGCGTCTCTTCCGCTCCTTTCTCCGCCATGAAGCAGGCAAGCACCGCCATGCCCCATGCGCCGCCCTCGCTGGCGGTGTCCATCACCGTCACGGGCGCATTCATGGCCGCCGCCATAAGCTGCTGTCCCACCACCGGGGTCTTGAACAGACCGCCATGGCCCATCAGGGAATCCACCTTTACCTGCTCTTCCTTAAGCAGAATATCGTTGCCGATCTTCAGAGCAGCCATGGCGCTGTACAGATGACTCCTCATGAAATTCGCCAGGCTGAAGCGGGCATCCGGGGTACGGACAAACATGGGCCGCCCTGCGTTGAGACCCGTCACGGGCTCACCGGAGAAATAATTGTATGCCATCAGGCCGCCGCAGTCGGGATCCGCTGTCAAAGCCTCCCGGTACAGTGTGCCGTACAGTTCATTCCTGTCGGGCTTTAAACCAAACTTTCCCGCAAACTCCTCGAACAGGTTGACCCAGGCGTTCAGATCGGAGGTGCAGTTGTTGCAATGCACCATGGCTACGGGATACCCGTCCGGCGTAGTCACCATGTCGATCTCCTCATGCACCTTGCTCAGGGCATGCTCCGTCACCACCATGGAGAAAATGGAAGTACCCGCAGAGATGTTGCCGGTGCGTACCTTGACACTGTTGGTGGCCACCATGCCCGTACCCGCGTCTCCCTCGGGCGGACACATGGGCACGCCTGCCTCCAGTTCGCCGGAAGGATCCAGCAGCCTGGCTCCCTCTGCAGTCAGCGTACCAGCCGCCGCACCGGCGGGCAGCACTCCGGGCAGGATATCTTTTAATTTCCATCCAAAGTTCCTATCCCCCACCAGTTCGTCAAATTGTGTCAGCATCTTCTGGTCATAGTCGCAGATTTCAGAGTCAATGGGGAACATGCCGGAGGCTTCGCCAACGCCCAAAACCTTTTCCCCTGACAATTTCCAGTGGATGTATCCCGCAAGGGTGGTAAAGAAAGCGATCTCCTTCACATGCTCTTCACCGCTCAAAATTGCCTGATACAGATGGGCAATGCTCCATCTCTGAGGAATGTTGAAACGAAATACGGGGGTGAGCCTGCCGCAGGCTTCCGCAGTCATGGTGTTCCGCCAGGTGCGGAAGGGCACCAGCAGTTCTCCGCTTTTGTCAAAGGGCATGTAACCATGCATCATACCGGAAAATCCCAGGGCTCCCAGCTTGGTCAGGGCCACACCGTACTTGTCCCGTACGTCCTCTTTCAGACTTTGATAGCAGCCCTGCAGCCCTTTCCAGATATCCTCCAGACTGTAGGTCCAGATGTTGTTTTCCAGACGGTTTTCCCAATCATAGGTGCCCATGGCCACCGGCTGATGGGTTGCGTCCACCAGCACTGCCTTGATACGGGTGGAGCCGAACTCAATACCCAGCACTGCCTTTCCGGACAAAATCGCTTCCTTACTCATGTTTACCCTCCTGTTTTCTCATTTTCGCTTGGCCTGGAAATTTCCCATGCCGAAGGTTTTCACAGTCTCTTACCTTTTTAGTATAGTGCCTTTTCCATGTTCCGGTCAATATGAGTTTACCAAAATATTAAATATTTTACTTTTCGCTGTTCTAAAAGGGAATTCCCATACCATCCTTTCCCTTTCCTCATATCCCATCCCTCTCAGGCTGCATAGCGGACAATTCCCGGCGCATATAATACACCAATACCCGCTTCACGGAGTCTGCCTTGAAAAAACATCAAAAACTTACCTGGCGGCAGCTTCTGGCAGGCGCCGGGCTGTTGCTGCTCTTCGCCGGGCTGACCCTGTTTCTGTCCGGCCCTCACCGCAACCAGCAAAAATTCCGGCAGGCCGCCCAGGAACTGTTCCGGCAGGAAATGGTACATAACACTTTGAACATGCACTATACCGTGGCTTACCCCGGGAATTTTGGTATTCAAGACTATGAAGCCATACTGCCGGGCTATGTGCCGGGAGACAGAAAAGCCTCTCTTGCAGATTTGAAGGAGCAGATCGATTTCTGGGCGGGACTGTCCGACCGGGGCCTGAGTCCCGAGGATGCATATACCCGGAAACTTCTGACCCTCTCCCTGGAAAATTCTCTGGCGCTGCAGTCCCACGCCTATTATGACGAACTGCTGTCCCCTGCCTCCGGCATGCAGAGCCAGCTTCCCATTCTGCTGGCGGAATATACCTTCCGCACTTCCAGGGATGTGGACGATTACCTGACCCTGCTGTCCCAGACCGGAGTCTATTTCGACAGCCTGCTGGTCTATGAACAGGAAAAAGCGGCGGCAGGTTTGTCCATGAGCCGGGGCTCCCTCGAAAAGGTACAACAGCAATGCGTTCGGATTCTCACTGCGGAGACTCTGGCGCAGGGCAGCCATTTTCTCCAGACCACATTTCAGGAAAGGATCAATGAATTGTATACCCGGCAGGGAATTGAACGGAAAGCCGCTCTGTCCGCCATCCGCCGCAACAACGAATTGCTTTCCTCCGTGCTGCTCCCCGCCTACGGGCGACTGGCACAGGGACTGGAACAGCTGGCGGCACAACAGGAAAGCGGAGACCTCCGGCAATCGGATTACACAGGCGGAGAACTCCAAAATACGGCAGGCGGCAATCTGCCCAAAGGACTGGCGACCTACCCGGAGGGGCAGGACTACTACCGTCAGTTACTGATTGCGGAGACCGGCAGCTACCGCTCTCCCGAGGAACTCTATGACCTGCTGAAAAACCAACTGCTCTCCCAGCTTAACGCCCTGCGGAGCCTGGTTGCGGGACATCCTGCCTGCGTGCTGCCCTCCATCCAGGAACAATGCCTGTCCGCCTTCCCTTACACCCAGCCGGAGCAGATGCTGGAGGATCTGCAGACACGGATGTCCCGGGACTTTCCCAGTCTGGCAGTGGACGGACAGAAAACTCCCACAGTGACTGTCAAAGCCGTCTCCGACTCTCTGGCAGAGTACACGGCCCCGGCTTTCTACCTGACACCGCCCCTGGACGATACCTCCTCCAATGTGATTTATGTAAATGAGAAAGACGGACCCAACGCCCTGGAACTCTACACTACCCTTGCCCATGAGGGCTATCCCGGTCATCTGTATCAATCCGTCTACACCCGCCGTTATCTGGCAAGCCGGGGGGCAAATCCGGTACGGCAGCTGCTGGGCTACGGCGGATACCAGGAAGGCTGGGCACTGTATGTGGAATTTATTGCTTATGACTACGCATGCGCTCTGCTGCAGGAATGCGGACAGTCCGAGGCCGTATGGTATGTCCAGGCAGAGAAGGTCAACCGCAGCCTGCTGTTGTGTCTCTACTCCCTGCTGGACCTGATGATCCACTACGACGGGGCAGATTGTGGGCAGATTGCCTCGGTGCTGGATAATTTCGGCATCAGTGACCCCCAGGCAGCTCAGGCCATCTATACCTATATCGCGGAAGAACCCGTTAATTATCCCCAGTACTACGTGGGCTATCTGGAAATACTTGCGTTACAGCAAAAAGCCCGCGATCTGTGGGGGGCAGACTACTCCGATCTGCGTTTCCACACCTTTTTCCTGAACATGGGCCCCTCGGATTTTACCAGTCTGGAAGAGGCGCTGACGGATGCCTCCTGACCGCCAGGATAAACCGTCCCCATTATGTACGCTCCTCCAGGATACTCTCCAGATATCCCCGGTCCCACAGCAGGATCTTCAGCTTTCGGGCTACCTCTACTGCGGGACGGGTAAAATACTGGTTGGTCATCACTGCCCCCACCATGCGGTCGTAATAATCTCTGCCGGCATAGACTTCCTGCACTGCTTTTACCCCCACTGGTCCATCATAACGCTTGCACTGGACGGCGTAAGTCACGCCGTCCCGCTCTGCCAGAATATCCACTCCATAATCTCCGCTGCCCCGGGTAACCTCCACCTCCAGAAAGCCCGCTCCCCGCAGCAGGTCCGCACAGTAATATTCGAACGCATGCCCTTCCATTAAGTCCATATCGCGGAGTCGTCCGCGTCTGGCCTTCCGCAGAACCAGCAGCGTTGCCAGCGCCAGCACTGCCAGTACCGCCACAGCAATACATATATAGATCTCTTTCGTCATGGTAATCTCTTCTTTCTTTTCTGCCGTATCCCCCGGACTGGGAGTGCTTCTTTACTTGATTCGATTTCTGAAATCTTCAAAGTCCTCTGCTCTGGCGGCAGATTTCAGCCATATCTTCAAAATGTCCCTGTCTTCTTCCGAATCAATGACGCCGCGTATATCCTGGGGGATTTCTCCGAAATCTTCCAACAAATCCAAAATAGCCTGCCTGCTGCGAAGTAGTTCACCCTGGCTCAGCCCTACAGCCATACCCTCTGCCATGCCCTGTGCCATACCCTCTGCCATGCCTGCGGCCATGCTGTCCTCTTTCATCGCCTCTTCCATGGCCCACTGATCCCTCTGAGCTTTCAAACGTGCCTCATGCAGTGTTCTCCACCATTTTCTTAGATTCATTGCTTTTACCTCATTCACTGCCCTCATAACTCCCACATTATCACTTTGCATCTCATTCAGTTCCTTCTCACTCTCCACCCGCAGCAGGCGAATCCAGTCGTCGAGCCGGTCTCCTGTAAGTTCCCTGTTAAGTTCGATGATATGTATCTCAAACTGGTCCGAATACAGCCGCCCCTCCCGGTCCCGCAGATGATACACCTTATGATAGCCTGGATTCCCGTCTCCGTAAAACTCCAGGATGCTGATCACAATACACTTTTTCAGCCTGTCATATCTCTGGCCTGTGAACAGGTCCTCCGTATACATCTTTGACAGATAAAACAAGCTGCGCTTGTCCCAGTAAGCCAGCCGCCTGACCTGTAATTCCACATTGATCCTGCTATTGTCGTTAAGCAGCATGCGTACGTCCAGAATACACTGCTTCTCTCTGTAACCGCGTCTGCTCAGAAAAGGGTTCTCCAAACGCACTGACCTGATCTCCTCCGGAGGGATCTCCAGTACATCACTGATGAAATGCCTGCGTACTTCTTCACATCGCATCATCTCCTTAAACGCAATATCCGACTTGGGAGCAATGAATATACCTGTCCCGGATTTACTTCTTGGTGCTTTTTTGTCCATTCCATACCTCCTGCGCGCAGGAGATACCGAATGGCGCTGACACTACTGCCCATACCGAAAACCCCTGCTTCTCTTCAATTATTCTTATTGGATTTAAAGCATAGATTTTCCGATATCTTGAAAAGTGAATTGTATATCTAATGTGAAAAGAAATATATGCTTCATTGATATGGTAACATGTGGAGAAGAAACTTGCAAGATTTTTATTCGGGAATGGCTCGCTTTTTGATTCAAATGCATCGCTTCCCTATGGATTTGATGCCCCGCAAGTACACAGGTACTTATAAAAGGTATCCGCCGCAAGGCTTCTTCCCCGCCCCCTGTCAGCCACAATTTGTACGGAGCGGTGGGGAAGGTCGCTTTTGACAGGCACCCTGATCAGCCCTCCCGCTTGCAGGAGAGGCTTCGCCAAATCCTCTGCCGCAAAACCGATTCCAAAATTATTCACAATCAGCGGTAATATCAGGTCGGAGGTCGCCACCTCCATGTCAAGTTCCAGATCTACACCGTTTTTGATAAAAAAGTCCTTGTATAGTTCATAGGTTGCAGTCCCCCTGCCCAGTCCTACCCAGGGATGATTCCTGAGATCTTTCAGTTCCCAGGCGCCCTCCCCCAGGTCCCGATACTGGACGCCTGCCACCAGCACCTCTCTGAAATCCAATACCTTTTCACAATGCATCGAATCCGACAGTTCAAAAGGCGTTGTCACTACGGCAAAATCCAGGCCGCCGCCGGCAAGCTGCCGCAGTATCTCAGGTGTGGCATGATTGTGAATCTTAATTCGAATGGCGGAATATGCTGCTTTAAATCCGTGTAAGACATCCAACAAAAACAGATGGAGCGCCGTCTCGGTAACTCCGATTTCCACCGTGCCGGATCTCTGTAAATCTGCCCCCAAAATCTCTTCCTGGGCGTTGGACAAATGCTGATACGCAATTTCCACATGGGCATAGAGCCGCCTGCCCTCCTCCGTGAGACTGATCCCCCTTGCCTCCCGAATCAAAAGCCGGCAGTTTAACTGGGATTCCAGCAGCTTAATAATCCTTGTTACATTGGGTTGGTTGCTGCCCAGGGCAGCGGCCGCCTTCGTAATATTTCCGTATTTAGCCACATAATAAAATATCTTATAGTGTTCAAAATTAATATCCATATATATTTTATATTCCTTTTATATTAAATATATATTTTTCATATTTGTATATGGGTAGTATAATCTATTTCAGATCAATTGTAAATGTATAAAATCACGGCCCAGATCATATCTGGACGCCAGGCGTTCAGATATGGATCACCTGTCTTGGCGTTGGTAAGGAAGATGCGGAACTATAATAAGGAAAAAACTATGAACAAAGATTTGACAGTCGGAAATCCTCGGAAAATTTTATGGGCGTTTTGTCTGCCCATGTTTGGCAGTATCATATTCCAGCAATTATACAATATAGCAGATTCCCTGGTGGCAGGCAAATTCATCGGGGAAGATGCCCTGGCCGCTGTGGGCAACAGCTACAATGTCACATTGGTATTTATCGCTTTTGCCTTTGGCTGCAACATCGGCTGTTCCGTTATCGTCTCCCAGCTGTTTGGGGCCAAAGACTATGAAACCATGAAATCCTCTGTATATACCTCCCTGATTGCCAGCGGCATACTATGCGGTATACTGATGCTTGCAGGACTGCTGTCCTGTGACGCATTGCTGGGCCTCATGAATACGCAGCCGAAGATCATGGCCGACTCCTCCCTGTACCTCCAAATCTACGTGTGGGGGCTTCCGTTCCTGTTTTTTTACAATATTTCCACAGGGATCTTTTCGGCACTGGGAGACTCCAGGACACCCTTTATCTTTCTGGTAATCTCATCCTGTGCCAACATCCTGATGGACATTCTCTTTGTTAAATGCTTTTCCATGGAAGTTGCGGGCGTGGCATGGGCCACCTTTATTTGCCAGGGCGTCAGCTGCGTCTTATCCATAACCCTTCTGCTGAAACGTCTGTCCCGGCTAAAGACGGAAGGGAAGATTACCATATTTTCCCTTCCGCTTCTGCGGCGGATTTTGGTAATCGCTATCCCCAGCATCCTGCAGCAGTCCTTCATATCCGTGGGAAATATTCTGATACAGGGATGCATCAACAACTATGGCGTCAGCGTTGCCGCTGGATACTCTGCCGCCGTAAAATTGAACAATCTTGTAATTACTTCCTTTACAACTCTGGGCAACGGCATCTCCAACTTTACGGCCCAGAACCTGGGAGCCCAAAAATATAAGCGGATCCGGGAAGGCTTTGGGGCCGGACTGAAACTAATATGGTGTCTGTGCGTGCCCTTCTGCATCGCCTATATCTTCTTGGGAAAGTATCTGTTGCTGCTGTTCATGGATCGGAATTCCGTCACTGCCCTAACCACAGGCCGGCAGTTTTTGTGGGTCCTGTCCCCTTTCTATTTTGTAATTGCCGCCAAACTGGTGGCCGATGGTATTCTCCGGGGTACCAGCGCCATGCGGCAGTTCATGGCCGCTACCTTCACAGATCTGATCCTGCGGGTGGCACTGGCCTTCGTCCTTTCTGCCTGGACCGGTTCGCCTCTGGGAATATGGGCCTCCTGGCCCGCCGGCTGGATCATCGGCATGGGACTGTCCCTTTTCTTCTGCCGCAGACAGTATGATAAAGCAGCGGCGTCAAAGGGTGGTTCCTAGCCTGCATGAAAAAGCTGCAGACACCGCAGATCAGTACACATGTCTTGGGAACGCTGCTGTCCTTAGCGGCCGGCAAAGTATAGCGGATCTTGGTAACTTTTGCCGTAAGATAATATACGCTCAAAGTGTAAAGACAGGTCTTCGGTGACGTGTCAAAAGAGAGAAAATTTTTGTTTCATTTTTTTGCTTATTTACCTGTATAGCAGAAAAGGACATGATCCTAAAGACTATAGATTTTTCTGTATCTATGGAGGAAAAATGCTTCTGGTAAAACTCAGATATGTACAATGCACTGTCGATTTATCATTCTAATTAAAATATTACCAATTTTCATGGTTTTCCATAAAAATATCTGATTTTTGAAAGAAGAATAAAGCATTTAGACTGCTCTTTTCTGTGAACTCTGCCCACACCCAGTCTCTGGAATAAGATTTGGAGATTCTGGCAATGCTATGGATCCCGACGGAATAAGGCTGGGAACATAGCACTTCTTCACTATGCGCTGCCTTATGTTTACTTTATCCCAATTCGTTTATTTGTTACTACTGACTATTTTCACCACACACCGCTTATATTTATACGAAAAGTGAATATCTCACTCCCATTAAATCACAAAATAAAAGACACCCTTTAATACTTGGGTGTTGAACAGCGAATTCTGGTCGCCACCAACAGCACATTATTTTATCCACCCAAACAGAAACAGCGGCGCAATCGCATCTCCAAATCACGATTCCGCCGCCATTTTATTTATTTTGTCGTATCACTCTTATGTCAGAGCCTGGTTGT